>FTKX01000040.1_pt1 | contig 96348 bp, 86 predicted proteins | sample 1641081 | NCBI WGS metagenome assembly FTKX01 (sample SAMEA3914789, study PRJEB12502) | metagenome | biome: forest; material: soil | place: Canada | collected 2011-07-03 | depth 0.3 m
CGCCCGCATCCATTCCAGAAAGGCCAGGGTGGCCACCGCGGCCAGGCCGACGACGCTGATCAGCACCAGGGTCTCGACGCCGTTGGTCGGCATCACCCGATCATAGACCAGCAGCATATAAAGCGTCGGCGCCAGATAAAGCAGATTGACCAGGGCGCTGAAACTCGCCGCCGCCACAAAATGCGGCCGGCAAGCCTGAAGCGCGTTCCTCAACGGCGACGCCATGCCGGAAAACAGCGACGAAGCTGCCATGCGACCTCTATCCTGAAACTGAACCGCGACCGCCAGGGCCTGTGCCGCAAACTTGGTCAAGGCTAGCGATGGCGGCATAATTTATTGTAAACGGCGGGACATCGGCCGGCCCTGATCGTTAAGATTAACCGGCTTGCGGGTTGACTCCGGTTTTCGCCGCAAGCCTATAGTGAGGCTGGGATTTGGTTGTTCTATGGGCGCGGCGGCGCCGGGCCTGGTTTATTGATTTTCAGGATTAATATTGTCTGACGAAGTGCGCCGCCGGGCGATCCACCGGTCTAGGCCTCGTGCGGGGCCATGCCTGGCCGTTCAGGTTAGGCGGGCAGAACCGCAAGATGTGCGACAACTCATCAAGTTGCGTTCGGGTAGAATCAGGTTCAGATATTGACAGATAGATTGGGGAGTGGATCAGCCGCGCGAAAGGAAAGCGCAATTGCAGATCGTGCTTGATCACCGCGCCCCGACCCGGCGGCCGGATCCGAAACTTCCCCGGCCAAGCCGGGTCAATTGGTACCGATTCCTGGCCCTGGCGTTCAACGCCTTGGCCTGGGTCCTGCTATTGACCTATGGCGTCTATCGCTTCACCCGACATTAAAGCCCGATCCGAGGCGCCTCCCAGATCGGGACCACCCGAATTGTGAAGCCCCAAATTATGGAACCATGCGCGGCGAACCGCGTTGGGGATCGCGCGGGCCGGAATCAGCCAGCCCCAGGGGGCCGGACACCCTTGACCTTGGCCAGGCGATGAACTTGGCCCGCATCGTGCTACCAGCACGCTGCTCGGCGTGGATGGGTCAAACTGATGCGGCGTCCAGCCCTGGTCGAGACGATTGCAAGACAGGCGGCTCGGCTTTTTAGGCCGGCGCCGCGCCACATCACCGCTACGCGCCGCGGTCTGGAGTTGACTATGCCGGCTCGTCCGACACCGTCTTGGCGCTATGTTTCCGGCGCCGTGGCCGGCCTGGCCCTGCTCGCGGGAGCGGCGTCCCTGGTCTGGGCCAGCCATGCCCCCCTGGCGAACCATGGCGCGGACAGAGCTGGCGCTGACCGGGCCGGCGCGCGCCAAATCACCCACGCGAACGACGGGCGCTTCACCCTGGCCGCGTTCCACCGGTTCGATGGCCATATCTATCCGGCGAGCCTGGCCTTGGCCCAGCGCTACGACCCCTTGGCCCGCCTGGCCCAGGGCGGATTGCCCGAGGTTCTGGAAGCCCAGGCCGCCCCCCCGGCGCCGCCGGCCCAGACCTTCGAAGACCTGACGCCGCAGCAGGCCGCCCTGATCAATGCCAGCCTTCCTTTCTCCGGGCTGCCCAATGCGCCGGCGCGGCCCTTCCGCCTCCCGGCCGACGCGGCCAATGATCGGGCGCGCGCCCTGACCTGCCTGACCATGGCGGTCTATTATGAGGCCGCTTCGGAAAGCGACGAAGGTCAGGCCGCCGTCGCCCAGGTGGTGCTGAACCGGCTGCGCCATCCTCTTTTTCCCAAGTCGGTGTGCGGCGTGGTCTTCCAAGGCTCCAACCTGCCGACGGGCTGCCAGTTCACCTTCTCCTGCGATGGATCGCTCGGCCGGCGGCCCAGCCAAGCCGGCTGGACCCGCGCCCAGAAGATCGCCCAGCGCGCGCTGGACGGCTATGTGCTCAAGCGCGTCGGCGAGGCCACCCACTATCATACCCAATGGGTGGTGCCCTATTGGCAGCCCACCTTGGTCAAGTTGACCCAGATCGGCGCCCACATCTTTTATCGTTGGATGGGCGGCAGCGGGCTGCCAGGCTCCTTCAAAGGCCAGTATGCAGGGTTCGAGCCGCCGCCGCCGCCGATCGCGGGCTTCGACACGGGACCGACGACTGTGATGTCGACCCGCGGCGACAAGCCCCTGGCATTGGCGCAGGTAACCCAGATCGACACACCCAGCGCCACCGCGCGCGCTGTGGTCGATACGGCCGCCGCCGCGCCCCTGAGCACGCCGTCGACCAGCGTCGTGCTCGCGCCGCAAGCTCCGGCGAACGCGGCGCCCGCAGGGCCGGCCAAGCCAGTCTATTTCGGCAAGCCCTTCCCCCGGCGCGGTCAGATTTCCCCCTCGGCCGGCGGATGAGCCAGGGCGCCGGGGATAAACGACGGGCGGATGTCGGGCCATTTCGCACTTTTCTTGGGCTGGCGATCCCGCGCCGCGGCCAGGGCCGGCCGCTGGCCGGTCACGGCGCGAATTTTGCGTCAGGCCGGTCAGAGTCTGATGTCTGGACACCCCGCCTGGCCTATGGTCTGGGCCTGACGGCGTCGGCATCGTTTTGGGGGTTGTGCATGGTTTCGATGCGGGCGGTTTCGGAGAGCGATCGCGCATGATCGGTGAGTTCGCGGCCGACCCGCGGTTCGGGACCGACTCGGCGCCGGAATTCGACCTCTGCATCGTCGGCGGAGGCGCGGCGGGTCTGACCCTGGCGGCGTCGATGATCGACAGCGGCTTGACCGTGGCCGTGATCGAGGCTGGCGGCTACAAACCCGACGCCAAGGGACTGGACGCCTATAGCGGGGAGGTGGTCGACCCCAAGGCCCACCCTTTCCTGCATCATTTCCGCGTGCGGGCTATCGGCGGCGCCAGCCGGATCTGGGGCGGGCGCTGCATTCCCTTCGATTCGATCGATTTCGCCGAGCGCCCTTGGGTTTCCGGACCCGGCTGGCCGATCAGCCTGCAAAGCCTGGAGCCCTATTATGTGGCCGCCCAGGATGCGGCGGAGGCGGGCCCGTTCGACTACGACCCCGGCCACGCCCTGCCGGGACGACCCGCAGAGTTTGCGCCCGGCCTGGACGGCGCCATGATTCAGACCCGGCTGGAGCGGTTCAGCAAGCCGACGGATTTCTGGCGCCGATACGGTGCGGTTTTGACCGCCGCCAAAAACGTCCAGGTGTTCCTCAACGCGCCGGTCACCGGCCTGCGCCTCAAGCCCGATGGCGCCGCGGTGGACCATGTGGAGGTGGCCGCCGGCGATCGCCGTGTTCGCGTGCGCGCGCGATGCTATGTGATCGCCATGGGCGGGCTGGAAACCACCCGGCTGCTGCTGGCCTCCAACGACGTGCGCCCGGCGGGGATCGGCAACGATCACGATCAACTGGGCCGCTACTATATGAGCCACCTGGCGGCGACCGCGGGACAAGTGACCTTCAACGGCGATCCGTCGGCGATCAACTACGACTACGAAAAGGACGCGGCCGGGGTCTATGTCCGCCGCCGCCTGTGGATCACCGAACAGGCTCAGCGCGAGCTGCAGGGCCTGAACGTGATCTTCCGCACCCACCTGCCCGATCCCGTCAATCCGGCGCATGGGGATCCGATCCTGTCGGCCATGTATCTGGTCAAGGACCTGGTGCTGTACGAATATAGCCGCAAGATGCGCGATGGCGGCCCAGGCTGGGGCGGGCGGCTGCGCCATGTGGGCAATATCCTTGGCCATCCGTTCAAGCTGGCCGGCTTTGGCGTTCGCTGGGTGCGCGACCGCATCCTGGCCGAGCGCAAACTGCCGTCGGTGGTGCTGGGCTCCCCCACCAATCGCTATCCGATCGAGTTTCACGCCGAACAGGCGCCTAATTCGGATAGTCGGCTGACCCTGGCCAGCGACCGCGACGGCTACGGCATGCCGCGGTTGAAGGTCGACTGGCGCCTGTCGGACATCGACCTCGACAGCCTGAAGCGCGCCTATGCGCTGCTGGCCAGCGAACTGGAGCGGACGGGAGTCGGACGGCTCGACTACGACCCGGACGACGTCGCCGCCCGGGCCGTGGCCGAAGGCGCCTATGGCGGCCACCATCTGGGCGCCACCCGCATGGCCGCGGATCCGCGCCAGGGGGTTGTCGACACCGACTGCCGCGTCCACGGCGTGACCAACCTCTACATCGCCAGCGGCTCGGTGCTGCCCACATCGAGCCAAGCCAATCCAACCCTGACCATTCTGGCCCTCACCCTTCGCCTCGGCGATCGGTTGAAGGCCGACCTGAAGCCTTAAGGAGAGCGCCGCAGTGACGCGAACGCGTGGTCCCGCCGTTGTGGTCATAGCCTATGACCGCACTGATTCCCTGGCGCGACTGCTGGAGTCCCTAGCCCGCGCCCACTACCCGGCCGATATCGAGGCGCCGCTGGTCATCAGCATCGACTACGCGCCTCACGCCGACACCGCCTCGCTGGCCGAACGGTTCGAGTGGCCGCATGGCGAGAAGCGGATCATCGCCCACCCGGCCAATCTCGGCCTGCGCGCCCACGTGCTCGCCTGTGGCGACCTGGCGGTCGAATATGGCGCTGCGGTCCTGTTCGAGGACGATCTGGTCGCGGCGCCCTATTTCTACGACTGGGTTTGCAAGTCGTCGGCGTTCTATGCCGACGATCCGCGCGTCGCCGGCATCGGGCTCTATAGCTATAAATTGAACGAATTCAATAATTTGAACTTCGTCCCGCTTAGCGATGGTTCAGACGTGCACTTCCTCCAGGTCGCCGCCTCCTGGGGGCAGGCCTGGACGGCGCCCCAGTGGAGCGCCTTTCGCGCCTGGTACGAGCTGCACAAGGCCGAGCCCATCCAGCAGTCCGACGGGGTTCCCGAGCAGCTGGAGGCCTGGAAGGACAGCAGCTGGAAGAAATACTATATCAAGTACCTGACGGTGACCGATCGCTTCTTCGTCTATCCGAATGTGGCCCAGTCGACCAACACCGCCAAGCCGGGCACCCACACCAAGCGGCCGGTCAACCTGTATCAGGTGCCCCTGGACATGGGTCCCCGCGACTGGAGCCTGCGGCGGCTGGACGACAGCGCCGCCCTGTATGACGTGTTCTACGAGCTGCGGCCCGAGGGCTTACGCCGGCTGTGCCCGTGGCTGGAGGGGTTCGACTTCGATATCGATCTGATGGGTATAAAGCCCGCCACGATCCTCCATCGGACCCATCTGATCTCCAGCCGGGAATGCCAGCGGCCAGAGCGGCAATGGGCTCTGGAGATGATCCCGATCGAGGCGAATATCGCCTTTGGCGTCGAGGGCGACTTTATCAGCCTCGGCCGCCGCGAGGCTTTTGCGCCGATGAGCGAGGCCCGCCGACTGGCGGTGATCCGCCACCTCAATCTGTTCGCCTATTGGAACAAGTATTTCTTCCAGCTGTTCAAGCCGATCCAGACCCGGATGCAGATCATCAAGCAGGCGATGAGCGCCAAGAAGGCCTGACAGCCCGTCGTCGTTGACGTTGGCTCTTCTCCTCCCCTGCGCGCAGCGCGGGGGAGGTGGCGCGGGGCGAAGCCCCGGGACGGAGGGGGCGCACCCCCGTCTGGATTGATCTGGGCGTAAGAAAGCTAACCCGCGCACACGCCCCCTCCGTCACGCCGCTAACGCGGCGCGCCACCTCCCCCGTGTCGCTTCGCGAAACAAGGGAGGAAAGAGACGCGTGACTCAATCAAGTTCAGGGGTTGGCCTAACAGGCCCGCGCCGTTAAGCGCGGGACCGCTCAGAGCGCCGGGTTCAGGGCTCCCGGACCGAGGCGGCAGGGGTCCAGACGGTATAGGTCCGCCTGGTGAACACCGATTCCAATATGCCCTGGGCCACGCCCGCCAGCGATATGCCAGCCATGGCCACGAAGCGGAACGGTCCAAGGTTCATCATCACGCCGCCGGTGAACACCACCAGGGCCCCGAGCAGCAGCACGCCGGCCCACAAAGGCCCGATCAGTTTCGCCAGGATGGCGAGGGCGAACAGACCTGCAAGCGCGGCGGTGAAGGGCGTCATCCATTTGAGCACCCGATGCGATATATAGCCGTAGAGCTGTTCGGGCGGCAGCTTCTTCAGCCGCGGCCACAGGGTGCGGTGGACGTTCCAGGCCTGGCAGGCGATGCGGGCCTTACGGCGGAATTCTTCCCTCCATAACGAAGCGCCCCGCTCGTGCACGGTGACATCCGGCGCCGAAACCACCCGGCGGCCCGTGGTCACGGCCGTCAGCGAGACATAGAGATCATCGATCAGATGGTTCGGCGCGCCCTCATAGGTCGTGCGATCGATCATGAACAGGGCGCCGTCGACGCCCATCAGACCGATGGTCCGGCTCTCCAGCTCCTTGATGGTCTCTTCGAGCGACCAATAGACGGCCCCCGCCACGGCGATGCCGGATTCGTCCTCGCCCACATAGCGCAGCCGGGCTGAAACGCAGCAGATGCTGGGGTCCTTGAAGGTCTCGGCGAGACGGATCAACGAATCGAGCGGAGTCTCGACATTGGCGTCGGTGAAGGCCAGCAGCACGGAGTCGCTCTGCGCCACCAGCAGGTTGAGGCCCGCCGTTTTGCCGGCTCTGGCGGTCGAGACCGTCAGATGAATCCTGTCCGCATAGGGCTGCAGAAGTTCGGCCGTACGGTCCTGGGCGCCATCCACATAGACGAAGATTTCCGCCGGACCATAGGCCCGGGCCATGGCCAGAAGACTTTCGACCTTGGCGACGATCACCCGTTCCTCGTTGAAAGCCGACATGCAGACCGCCAGGCTGGGCCGGGTCCAGTCCACCGCACGCGGTTGGGATTGCGGCCGGGCCATCAGGATCAGCGACAGGGGATAGAGCGTATAGGGGTAGGCCGCCAGCAGCAGGAACAGCAGGCAGGCGGCGATCAGGAACGCCATCAAACGCCTCGCCTCCGCAAGTGTTCGGCGCGCGGCGCACGGGCCGGACCGAAGATCGCGCGCGCCGGAATCAAGCTGTCCTCATCTGAGACGGGTCCTCGCTTTATCGAGTCTGGATAGGTTGCCAACGCTGATAGGTCCGGCCTCGCCATGCGTCGTAAACCCCCAGACCCGCGGCGTAGATCGCCCTGGCGGTTTCATAGACATGACTCAGCCCGGGCGCGCGTGTTTTCGAGCTGAGCCAGAAAACCGCGGCGCCCGCGACACATAGCACGGCGGCGGCGATCCAGTTCCAGGCCACGGCGATAAAGGCCACGCAGAACAAAATGGTCAGCGCTCCGGTCGCCGCGCCGTACCATCGCAAAAACCGATGAGAGATATATTTGTAGCGGTTGGTCAGGCTCATCCGCGCCAGCTGCGGCCCCAGATAGCGATGACTGGAATAGGCGCGGCAGGCGATGCGGCGCTTGCGCCGGAACTCATCCTCACTGGCCACCGCCGACCGCTCGTAGGCCAAGACGTCCGACGCGCTAATCATCCGCAGGCCGGCGAAGACCACCGACATCGACACAATGAAATCGTCGAGCAGATGGGTGGGCACTTCGGGATAATAGGCCAGGCGGCTGGCGAAAATCGAGCCATCGGCGCCCATGGTCGATCCGGTGCGGGCTTCCCGCTTCTTGATCAGTTCCTCAAGCCGCCAATAGGCCGAATTGGTGCCGGCCGTCGCACTCTCCTGAGGATTGGTGTAGATCAGAGTGCCACAGACACAGCCCACCTCCGGATCTCGGAAGTAGTTGAGAATGCGCGGCGCCGAATCCGGTTCGACCAGCACATTGGCGTCGGTGAAGATCATGATTTCGGTGGTCGCCGCCGCGGCCAGCCGGGCCATGCCGGCCGCCTTGCCGGTGCGCTCCTCGGCGGCGGTGACGTCGATCAGGTCGGGGTGTTCGCGCAACAGCGCCAGGGTGTTGTCGGTGCTCTGATCCACATAACAGGCGAATTTGATCTCGGGCGCGACGGCGCGAATCGCCCGCAGATTCTCGATCTTGGAGGGAACGGAGGCGGCTTCGTTATAGGCGCAGAACACCAATGTGGCGCTGGGGACCGGCCGGCTGGGGTCTTCGTGGATCGGTTTGCGGGGCAGCAGCAGCAACGACATCGGATAGAAGACGTAGGGCTGCAAGAACAGCACCCCAAACACAACGGCCAACGCGAAGAACACCATCATCATGCCGTCATTCCCCGCGGTCAGCCTCGACAGCCCTGCACCATGAGGACTGTCTATATCCCGCTGCCGAAATCAATCCCAATCAATCCGAGCCATGGCGGCAAACAGCTTTGGTAGCTTTATTCGCCGCTCGCCCCCGGCGTTGGTCCCCGTTGCAAGCACCAAGCCAGGGGTGAGCTTAAGGGCGCTGGCCGGTCGGGGCAGGCGTCAGGGTGACCAGAACGCCATAGTGGTCGGACCCGGTCCGCGGACCGCGAGTCACCGACACGGTGCGCCAGGCGCTTCCCGCATAGACCTGATCGATCGGCAGGATTGCGAAGGGCGCGATCAGCGGCCGACCCGGTATGGGCAGGCGATTGGGCCATGTGGCCAGCCCGCGGGTGCGGCGCGCCAGGGCGATCGAATGATCGATGCGGCGCAGGGCGAAGGACCAGGGAGTCAGGTTGAAATCCCCGGCCAGGATCGCGTGGTCCTGGTCGGCGCCCCTGATCCTATCGACGAGCCGCCAGACCTGGGTGCGCTGGAGATCACCGGTGTAGGGATGCGCCAATTTGGTGTCGATCACGTCGAACCGCCCCAGAACGGGACTGTCGATGGTGGCGCGCACCAGGACAAGGCGGTCCCAGTCCGGCGCCTTCCACCCCCCTTGATGGTAGGACCAGGCGGCGATCGGCAGGCGCGAGACGATGGCCAAGGCGCACCAGCGGTTCACCAGTCCGCAGTCGGCGACAAAGGGATAACGGCGCTCCAGGTCGCGAGCGACGGTTTTCGCCCCTGGCGTCTCAAGCTCTTGCAGCAGGATGATGTCGGCGCCGGTGGCCGCCAGGGCCTGGGCCGTGGCGTGGGGCTCGCGATTGGCGTCCCAGACGTTCTGGGTCAGCAGGGTCAGCCGGGGCGCGGCGGGGCGCGGGCGCACGGTCTGACGCCCGGCCAAGGCCTCGGGAACGACCCGCACGCCCGCGGCCAAGGCCCCGCCGACACCAAGCGCCATCAGCAGCCGGCGCTGGCGCAGGCCGGGATTGAGCCAGCCGAGCACCAGGCCGAGCACGCCGCCGAGGGCGAAGATCGGCGTGGCGTGATTGAGGAGATCCAGGGTCTCGTTCCAGGCGCCGGCGGCGGACAGCAGCCCCAGAAGACTCAGGGCTGCGGCGAGGCCGGCGACGAAATTCAGCGCCCGACCCGCGTGCGCCGCTCGACGCGTCGGCGGTGTGGGCGCCCCCAAGCTCCGTCGCCAACCCATCCGACCTGATCCACCGGTTCCTCGCCGCCGCGGGCGCAGGACCTGCCCTCCAACAAGCATGACGGCCCGTCAAGGGTCGGCTTTGGCGCCGGTTCTGCAGGCTTGGCTGATGGAGCCACGGCTCCCCGTCAGGCGTGGCTGGACGAACGGGCCGCGGGCGGTCAAAAAGATGCTCGGCAAAGGTCGCTCGCGGTGCAGATGACATTCTATCCGGTGATTATGTGCGGCGGCTCAGGGACGCGGCTTTGGCCCCTGTCGCGTCCGACACGGCCAAAGCAATTCATCCCCCTGGTGGGGGAGCACTCGCCCTTTCAGGCGGCCCTGACCCGCCTGTCCCGACTGCCGGGCGCCGCCCCGCCGCTGGTGGTGGCCGGGCTGGGACATGCAGGCTGGATCGAGCAGGAAACCGCCCAGGCTGGAGTCGCCGCCGAGGTCCTGTTGGAACCGATGGCGCGCGAATCGGCGCCCGCGGTCGCCGCCGCCCTGGCCTGGATCGCGCGGCGCGACCCCAGCGGCATCGCCGTGATCGTCGCCTCGGACCACCACATCCCCGACGACGAGGCCTTTCTGAAGGCGGTGGAGACCGCGGGGGTGGCCGCCGCCCAAGGCTGGGTGGTGACCCTGGGGGTCAGTCCCACCGGACCCGCCACCGCCTATGGCTATATCCAACCCGGCGAGATCCTGGCCGGCGCGGATCCCGTCCGGCGCAACCAGGCCTTTGTCGAAAAGCCCGACGCCTTGACGGCGGCCGCCTATCTGCGGGCGGGCTATCTTTGGAACAGCGGCAACTTCATCGCCCGCGCGGATGTGCTGCTGGAAGAACTCGACCGATATGCGCCGGGGGTGTCCGCTGCAGCGAGGGCGGCCGTGACGTCGGCCGCGCCGTCCGGCCGGGGCTGGCGCCTGGGTCCGGAGTTCGCCTCGGCGCCGAAGATTTCGCTGGACTATGCGGTGATGGAGCGAACCGACCGCGCCGCGGTGTTGCCGGTCTCGTTCGCCTGGTCGGACCTTGGGGCGTGGGACGCGGTCTGGGCCGCCTCGCCAAAGGATCAGCAGGGCAACGCCGCCGGCCCAGAGATCCTGCTGCAGGACGCGCATGACTGCCTGGTGCGCATCGATGGCCGACTGCAGGTCGCCGTGGTCGGCGCCAGCCGGCTGGCGGTGATCGCCGACGACCGCTCCTTGCTGATCTGCGGCCTCGACTCCAGTCAGGGGGTCAAGGCGGTGGCCGAGGCGGCGGGCCGCGCTTCGGGGGCCAGGCCGATCGGCTCCCCTGGTCTTTCAGGCTGGGCCGAGCGCTATGACCGCTGGTTCCGCACCGCGGCCCTTCCGGCCTGGTGGGCCCTGGGCGGCGACCATGTCCACGGCGGCTTTCACGAGCTGGTCGGGCTGGACGGCGTGGCGCCGCCCGCGCCCAAGCGCGCCCGCGTTCAGGTCCGGCAAACCTTCGTCTATGCGCGCGCGGCGGGTCTGGGCCTGGCGGGCCCGTGGCGGCAAGCCGCCGAACACGGCTGGCGGTTCTTCGAGCGACATTATCGCCGCCCCGATGGGCTGTTTCGAACCTTGGCGGCGCCGGACGGCGAGACGCTGGACGATACGGCCTATCTCTATGATCAGGCCTTCGCGCTGATGGCCCTGGCCGCCTTGCACGAGGCGGCGCCCGACCAGACCCACCATGCCGCGACAGCCGAAGCGCTGCTGACGGCGATCCGCGGGCATTTCGCCCACCCGGCCGGCGGTTTTCGCGAGGCGGGCGATCGTCCGTTCCAAGCCAATCCGCTGATGCACCTGCTGGAAGCCGCCCTGGCCTGGATCGAGGCCGGCGGCGGCGAGGTCTGGCGCGCCCTGGCGCAGGATCTGGTCGATCTGGGCCTGAACCAGTTCACCGACCCCAAGGCCGGCGTGTTGCGCGAATTCTTCGGCGCCGACTGGCGCCCCGCCGAGGGGGAGCTGGGCCAGGTGGTGGATCCGGGCCATCAGTTCGAATGGGCGTGGCTTTTGGACCGCTGGGCGCACATGGCCGGCGCCCCTGACGTCTCGACGGCGGCTCACGGCCTTTTCCAGGTGGGTCTGGCCGGCTGGGATCAGAACCGCGGCGTGGTGGTGGATGAGATGGATGTGGCCCGGCAGGTTCGCCGGTCCACGGCGCGCCTGTGGCCGCAATGCGAAATGCTCAAGGCGGCAGTCCTGTTGGGACGAGACGCTTCGGTCGATCCCACAGCCTATGCCCACCATGCGCTGGAGGCCGCCGCCGGCCTGTGGCGTTATTTGGAGACCCCCGTCGCCGGCCTGTGGTGCGACCGGATGGACGCTGACGGCCGGTTTGTGGCCGAGCCCGCCCCGGCCAGCAGCTTTTATCATTTGCTCGGCGCAATTCTTGCTCTTCGTCGGTATCATACGGGGGACGGTCCCGAAGCGGGCGCGCCCTCCGTCCTCGTACGCGCATCCCCCGGTGCGTCCGTCGATCTGGAGCCTCGGCAATAAAAGTGTGGCCGTTTCGATCTCAGCCCAAACTTCACCAGGCGCCGGTGGCCAGCACGGGCGGTCGGCTGGTCTATGCCGTCGGCGATATTCACGGGCGGCTGGATCTGCTGCAGCGGATGGTGGCGAAGATCGGCGCGGATGCGGTCCAGACCAAGACGCGGGAGCGCCCGCTGGTTATCTTTCTCGGTGACTACATCGACCGGGGCGCGGAATCGCGGGGGGTGATCGACCAGATCATCGATCTGCGTCGGCAGGGCCGGTTCGAGGTCCGCTCCCTCAAGGGCAACCACGAGCAGGCGTTGCTGCAGTTTTTGGACGATCCTGGCTTTGGCCCGTCCTGGGTCGGCCACGGCGGCGGCCCCAGCCTGATGTCTTACGGCATTGCGCCGCCGCAGATGCGTTCCGACGAAGAAGGGTGGGAGGCGACCCGTCTGGCCTTTCGCGCGGCCTTGCCGCCCGAGCACCTGGAATTCTTCAAGAGCCTGGAATTGTGCCTGGTGGTCGGCGACTACCTGTTCGTCCATGCCGGCCTTCGACCCGGCGTGCCGCTGTCGAACCAGGCGGAACAGGACCTGCTGTGGATTCGAGGCGATTTCCTCAACGACTCCCAGGGGTTTGACAAGATGATCGTCCACGGTCACACGCCGGTCGACCGTCCCTATATCGGCCGCTTCCGCATCGCCGTCGATACGGGGGCCTATGCCACCGGCCTGTTGTCGGCCGCCCGGTTGATTGACCAAAATCGCGATTTCCTGGAAGCCCGTACATCCTGAATTTTCGGCTTGATCCATCGGCGCGGAGGCGGTTGTGACCCGGAGCGTCGTTGGGATCCCGGCGGTTTAGGGGCGTCCGCCTCAGCGGTGACTAGGTCACAGGCCGAGATGTCCCGTCCAATCCCTCCGTGTCCTGAGCGAGACATTGCGTCGCAGATGCGGAATTCGCTTGCGTCCTGGCTCGCCTCATGAGCGAATCCCAAAACGGGACGGCAAGGTCGACGTGGAGATCGGCCTAGGAGACAACCATGGCATGGGTTCGCTCGCCTATCTGGCGATGGGAGCGGTTCGCGGCGCTGTCGCTGAACCTGCTGCTCTGGATGGATATTGTCAGGTTCGTGACCCTGATGGCGCGAGCGCGCGTCTGAACGCAAAAGCGGCGCACCGGTTCCCTGGCTGTCGACAAAATTTTATAATTGCAAAGGCTTAGCGCAACCCTTGGAATTCTATGGGTTGGCTGCCGGCTTCACCGTCGAATGGCTCGCGCTACGCTAGATTCCGGTTGACCGGCGATCCTCTATCCTGGATTTGTGTCTTCGAACGCGGACTGCTGCAGTGCAGCATTTGGTGATTTGGAGGCGGTTGTGTCTGACATCGGATCAGCTGAACTTCAGCGTGGACCTTTCATGAGCGTCGATGGTGTGGCCAGGCGAGCCCCGGCCGCCATGCTCGATTTTGAATTCGCCATCAACTTCCTGCTCGCCGCCGTCATGCTGCTGTTTTTCGCGCCGCTGATGCTCGGGGTCGGGATTGCGGTGTTCGTGCAGGATGGGGGTCCGATCTTCTTCGCCCACCGCCGCCTTGGCCGCGACGGGCGCCGTTTCGCCTGCCTCAAGTTCCGCAGCATGGCCACGGACGCCCAGGCGCGGTTGAATCAGCTACTGGCGATCGACCCGGCCGCCCGGGCGGAGTGGGAGCGGGATCACAAGCTGCGCAGCGATCCCCGGATCACCCGCTTGGGGGAGTTCCTTCGCCGGTCCAGCCTTGATGAGTTGCCGCAGCTTTTCAACGTATTGCGGGGCGAGATGAGCCTGGTGGGTCCGCGGCCGATCGTCGAGGCCGAAGCCCGGCGCTATGGCCACCGCATTCGCAACTATTGCTCGGTGCGTCCGGGCATCACCGGCCTGTGGCAGGTCAGCGGGCGCAACAACACCTCCTATCGGCGCCGGGTCGCTATCGACGTGGTCTATTCCAAGCGCAAGTCCCTGCTTTTGGATGGGCGCATCCTGCTGATGACCATTCCGGCGGTGCTGCTGCGCCGCGGCTCCTATTAGAGCCAATTGCAGCGGACCGAGGCCTGATGATGGCCTGGGACTTGCAACCGACCCTCTGTCCGGCGATGGCTGATCTTGTGATGACGCAATGCAGCAAAGCGGGGCGGCAAAGCGGGCCTGCGGGCGCCGCCGGCGCCAAGATGTGAGATCGAATGGCTTTGAAGAGTTCCCCGATGGCCGGTCTGGAAGACATCACCCCTAGCCCCGCAGACCGATCCGCGGCGCCCGCATCGCCGTCCGCGATCGGGATCGCGCCGCGTTTCGAGGATGTGCGCCGCTGGATGTTCGACCGGGCGCTGCCCCTGTGGTCGACGACGGGCCGTGACGGCGAATGGGGTTTCACCGAGCACCTGACCCTGGAGGGGGCGCCGGCCCAGGTCGATTACAAGCGGCTGCGCGTTCAGGCGCGTCAGATCTATGTCTACAGCCACGCCTCCCTGTTAGGCTATGCGCCAGGCCTGGCCGACGCCGAGAGCGGCTGGACCTTCATGAAGCAGCATGGCTGGCTGGAGACGGGCGGCTGGGCGCGGCGGCTGGGGCGCCAGGGCGGCGTGGTCGACGCCACCATCGACCTCTATGACCAGGCCTTCGCCCTGTTCGCCATCGGCTGGTGGGTGAGGGCCAGCGGTGACACCAGCGCCCTGACCTGGGCCGACCGCACCCTGGAGGCGATCGACGCCCGGCTCGGCCGCCCCGATGGACGCGGCTGGCATGCCGAAGCCCCGGCCCCGGCCGAGGCGGTGCAGAACCCCCATATGCACATGCTCGAGGCGCTGCTGGCGCTTTATGAAGCGACCGGCGCGGAGCGTTACGCCGTCCGCGCGCTCAAGGTCGCAGACCTGCTGCGGGACGTGTTCTTCGACGCCAAGACCTCGACCCTGGCCGAATATTACGACCAGGACTGGCGGCGCATGCCGGGAGTCCGCGGCCGCATCATCGAACCGGGCCATCAGTTCGAATGGGCCTGGATTCTGCGCCACGCCACGCGGCTGACCGGCGTCGATTTCGCCGACACCGCCCACGGCCTGTTCGCCTTCGCCGAGGCCCACGGCGTGGACCGCGCGACCGGCTTGACCTTCGATGCGGTGCTGGACGACGGCTCGCCGCACGACCTGCGGCGCCGCTCCTGGCCGCAGACCGAAGCCTTAAAGGCGCATCTGGCGGAATTCGAATTCGGCGGCCGGCCGCTGGATGGGCGGATCGCCCAGATCACCGCCAACCTGCTCGACCGCTATCTTGATCGGCCGCTGCCTGGAACCTGGTACGACCATCTGGATGAGCGCGGCGGCCTGGTGACCGACAAGATCCCGGCCAGCACCTTCTATCATGTGTTCCTGGCGTTCAGCGAACTGCTGCGGCTGGAGCCCCAACTCGCCCTGGCGGCCGAGGCCTAGGCTCGCCGAGGCCTGACGCTCGCCCCGCGAGTCCTAAAAATGACGGAGACATATCGATAATGAAGGTTTTGGGGCAATGAAGGTTCTGGTCACGGGGTCCGCCGGCGTGGTCGGCCAAGGCGTGCGCGAGGCCGCGCTGGATCGCAGCGACCTGGATTGCGTCTTCCAGCGCCGCGAGGACTGCGACCTGATGGATTTGGCCGCCACCAAGGCCTATCTGGCCCGCATCGCGCCGGACGCGGTGATCCACCTGGCGGCGCGCGTCTATGGCATCCAGGGCAACCTCAACAACAAGGGGCTGTCCTATTTCGAAAACTGCATGATCAACACCCATGTGGTCGAGGCCGCGCGCCTGGCCGGTGTGAAGCGGTTCGTGGGCATGGGCACAGGCGCGGTCTATCCGGAACTGGCCGGCGGCCTGCCCCTGTCCGAGGACGATATCTGGAGCGGACCGCCGCACGGCTCCGAGGACAGCTACGCCCACGCCAAGCGCGGCATGCTGGCCCAGCTCCTGGCCTACAAGACCCAGTACGACATGGACTCGGCCTTCATCGTGTCCTGCAACATCTTCGGGCCCCATGACCGTTTCAATGTCGCCGAGGGACATGTGACCCCGTCCCTGGTGGCCAAGTTCGAACAGGCCAAGCTGACCGGCGGCAAGGTGTCGATCTGGGGGAATGGCAGCGCCATCCGCGACTTCATGTTCTCCTATGATTGCGGCGGGGCGATCCTGGCGGTGCTGGACAGCGGCATCAACGGGCCGGTCAATTTCGGCATGGGCGAGCACATCGCCATCCGCACCATCGTCGAGACCCTGGCCGATATCTACGGCTTTGGCCCCGACCGGCTGGAATGGGATTCGGACAAGCCCAACGGTCAGGCCAAGCGGGTCTATGACCTGACACGGCTGAACTCCACCGGCTTCAAACCGAAATACACCCTGCGCGAAGGCCTGAAGATCACCGCCGACTGGTACGCCGCCCATCGGGCCGAGGCGCGGACCTGAGGCTGATGTCCGAGGTGGGGCGGCTGGCGATATGGCTTGAAATTGAGCGCCTTTCCGCGCCGATTGGGGCATCTGCGCCGCGGTCGCCCCACCATCGGGCCCACAGTTATGGCTGCGCTTGTTCGTCGCGGTAGCCATTTGTAAAAGTCCGCCAAGTAATACGGGCCCTGGCCCTCTTGTTGTGAACACCTATGCGGGATTTAAGGAACTCTAGATGACCAAGCGCGCCTTGATCACCGGTATTACGGGCATGGTGGGATCCCATCTCGCCGATTTTCTTCTGGAAAATACCGACTGGGACGTGTGGGGCATGACGCGTTGGCGCAGCCCGATGGATAATCTTCGCCACCTGATCCCGCGCATCAACGACAAGGACCGCGTGTTTTTGCTGCACGGCGACCTGCGCGATTCCACCTCCCTCATGCAGGTGATGGAAGAGTCGCGTCCCGACTATGTGTTCCATCTGGCCGCGCAGAGCTTTCCGCGCACCAGTTTCGATGCGCCGATCGAGACCTATGACACCAACATCCTGGGCACCAGCCGCCTGCTGGAAGCGGTGCGCCGGACCAAGATCGACCCCTGGATCCATGTCTGCTCCTCGTCCGAGGTGTTCGGTCGCGTGCCCAAGGAAAAGGTCCCGATCAACGAGGAGGTGTCGTTCCATCCGGCCTCGCCCTACGCCATCTCCAAGACCGGCACCGATCTGGTGGGCCGCTTCTATGCCGAAGCCTATGGCCTGAAGACCCTGACCACCCGCATGTTCACCCACACCGGGCCGCGGCGGGGAGACGTGTTCGCCGAATCCACCTTCGCCAAGCAGATCGCGCTGATCGAGCACAATCTGAGCGAGCCGGTGGTGATGGTCGGCAATCTGGATTCGCTGCGCACCTTCGCCGACGTGCGCGACGCGGTGCGGGCCTATTATGTGCTGGTGACCCACAATCCCCAGGCGGGCCAGTACTACAATATCGGCGGCGACCATGTGGCCACGGTGCGGGAGATGCTGGACACGCTGCTGTCCTATTCCACCGTCTCCAATATCCGCATCGAGATCGATCCCGGTCGGCTTCGGCCCATCGACGCCGATCTGCAGGTGCCCGATATCAAGAAGTTCCGCGACCACACCGGATGGGCGCCGCAGATCCCGTTCGAAAAGACCATGCACGACCTGCTGGACTATTGGCGCGACCGGGTCGGCCGCGAAGGCGCTTTCCTGAAGCGCTAGGGCCTCTTGCGCCAGATCGCGCGACGAACTGCTCTTTGGTTTCCGTATCGGACAGTCTGGGATTTGTTTTGATGATCACCACCAGGACACCGCTTCGCGTCAGCTTCTTCGGCGGCGGCACCGACTATCCGGAATATTACGAGACCCACGCCGCGGCGGTGCTGGGGACGGCGATCGATAAATATGTCCATATCAGCGCCGTGCCGCTGGAGCGGTTCATGGGCTATGGCTTTCGCCTCAGCTACCGGATCATCGAAGAGGTGCAGACGATCGACGAGATCGAGCACCCTGTGTTCCGCGAAGTGTTCCGCATGCTGAACCTTGAACGGGGCTGGAACATCGGCGTGCTGACCAGCCTGCCCAGCCGTTCGGGTCTCGGCAGCTCGTCCAGCTTCACCGTGGGCCTTCTCAAGCTGATCGGTCACCTGAAGAACATCAGCTACACCCGCTACGACCTGGCCCAGACCGCCATCCACGTGGAGCGCGAGATCCTGAAGGAGAATGTCGGGGTGCAAGACCAGCTGCACGCCACCTTCGGCAGCCTCAACCGCTATGACTTTGACGGCCAGCAGTACCGTATCACCCCGGTGCGGCTGAAGGCCGAGGTCCGCGACGCGATCAACGAGTCCATGTACCTGGTGCACACCGGCATCGCCCGGTTCGCCTCCGAAACGGTCAAGGAACAGGTCGAAAAGACCAAGTCGCGCCAGAATGACAAGTCCCTCGGCCACATGTTCGAAATGGTGGCCCAGGGCCAGAGCCTGCTGGAGAGCCAGAAGGCCGACCATGTGCTCAAAGATCTGGGCGCCATGCTGCATGAGGCCTGGTCGGCCAAGCGCAGCCTGTCCACCACGGTTTCGACCCCGATGATCGACGAGCTCTATGACGCGGCCCTGGCCGCGGGCGCCCTGGGCGGCAAGCTGTGCGGCGCGGGCGGCGGCGGGTTTCTGCTGCTGCTGATTCCCCCGGAACGCTGCGCCGCAGTGTCGGCGGCCCTGGGCGAGCGTCAGCTGATCCCTATCCGCATGGACGATTCCGGCTCGACCCTCATCGCCAGCTAGGGCCAGCTAGGTCGGTGGCCGAGGCCAGCACCCAGGATCGGCTGGTCGGCGCCGCGGCGGCGGAATTTCGCGAGCGCGGCTTCGACGGCACCGACAGCAACAAGATCGCGCGCCGCGCCGGCTTCGCGCCCCAGACCTTCTATCGCTGGTTCAAGGACAAGACCGAGATCTTCGTGGCCGTCTATCGGGCCTGGGAGGAAGAGGAGCGGCGGTTCGTCGGCGACCTGGTCCGCCGACAGGCCGGGGACGCGGCGGTGATCGAGGCCGCGATCAAGCACCACCGGGACTATCTGCATTTTCGCCGCAGCCTGCGCGCCCTGGCGCTGCAGGATCCGGTCGTGCGCAAGGCCCGGGCGGAGAGCCGGCTGCGCCAGATCGAACGCATCGAACGGGCCTCGGCCGGCGGCCTGACCCGGGACGACATCGCTGTGCGCCTGCTGGAGCTGGAACGGCTCAGCGACGCCCTGGCCGAGGGCGAGATCGCCGATATGGGCCTGGATGAAGAGGCCGCGCGCCGCCGGCTGCTGCAGATCCTGGCGGAGCTGCGGGCGGGTTGAACGCGGCTTCCTGGGCTTAAGCGGGACAGTGCGCGCGCTTGGCGGCGATGGTGGCTAAGGACTTGTGCGGAATAACCAAACCCCTGAAAATAAATCCGCTCATCCCCAGAAGGCGCATAGGCGCTAAGTTAGGGACCTGACCAAGAAACACCTCGCCCGAAGGGAGAGGGACGGGCCCGCGCCGCAAGGCGTGGGAGGGTGAGGGGTTGCGGCGTTTCAGGATAGATATGACAGACCTTACCCCCTCAACCTCCCATTCGCTTCGCGAACGGGCCCCTCCTTCTCCCCATGGGAGAAGGTAGGTTCGACCGCCCCGGCATAACTTCGCGCCTGTGCGCGAAGGCGGGGATGAGCGCAATGAAAAATTGGAGCCTTTATTTGTAAACAGACCCTAACGCAGAAGACATCGCCTGATCTCCGCGAACGACTGGTGGGTCAGCACCTGGAGACGATAGTCGAACGGGGTTTCGTGAAAGGACAGCTTGGCGATGACCAGGCGGTTGGCCGGATCGATGAACAGGTTCTGGCCATGCGTGCCCATGGCGAACAGGGTCCTGGGGTCGGATTCGATCACATACCAGCCTCCGCGATAGGTCATGACCGGGTAGGGAAAGGCCCGGGCGAACTCACCCTCCTTCCAGGCCCGCGAGTCGCCATTGTGCAGCACGTCGTCGATCCAGGCGCCGGGGATGACCTGGCGACCGGCGCGGACCCCGCCCTGAATCATCAATTGGCCGATGCGGGCCAGATCGCGGGCGGTCATGCACATGCCGCCGGTACAACGCGGCGCGCCCCTGCGGTCCAGGGTGATATAGGCCGGGGCCTCCGCCCCCATGGGCTTCCAGAGCAGATCGGAGACGAGTTGGGCGAAGGTCTGTCCCGTGGCCCGCTCGATGGCCCAGCCGAGCAGCTCGGAATTGGCTGAAACATAGCGGAAGGGACCGCCGTGGCGCGCGGCGGAGGCGGTCATGGTTTCAAAGAAACCGTGCAGGTCGCCCGCCCTGTCGCCACCCGCCTGCGGCTCCCAGCCCCCCGCCGCATTATAGGTGCGCTGCTCGTCCTCGCTGAGGACGACGCCCGCGCGCATGTCGAGCAGATGGCGCAGGGTCGCGCCGCGATAGGCGCCTTGTCCGATCTCGGGGACATAGTCGGACGCCAGGGCGTCGAGATCCAGTCGCCCATCCGCGGACAGACGGCCGGCGACCAGGCCCAGCACAGTCTTGGAAATCGACATGACCATATGCGCCGTGCGGGCGGTCATGCCGAGGTCATAGGCCTCGTGGACGATCCGGCCGTCCTGCATGACGACGACGGCGCTGGTCGCCGTTGCGGCCAGAAACTGGTCCAGGCCGAGAGACGCGCCGTCCGCACCGGCGAGGCGAAAGTCTTCCAGCGACTTCGGCGCGGCCCCGAGCGGCTGGACATCGTCAGGCGCGCACCCGATCTCGGCGCTGGGGATGATCTCGCGGATGTTGCGAAGCGACCACCTGCGGAATGCCGGCGTGCGCCAATTGGAAAGGTCCGCGCCCGCGCGGCTCGGTCCTTGGTCTTCGGCCGCCTGGGCCATGGTCGATGCGTCGTTGGTCAAGAGACTTCACTCCGAAACAGGTCGCCGCAGGGCTCAAACGCCCCTTGATGCGCCGTTCTGTTATTTCACCCCGGCAGCCTATGCCGGGCGATCCGGATGATCTATATTTCAGCATCCGTAATTCATGTGAGATCGTCCAGCTTTGGACCCCCTGACCCAGACCATCGCTCTGTTGAGACCCCAGGCCTTCAACTGGAAGGAAGCCGAGGCCGCCGGCGACTGGGCGCTGAGATTTCCCGGCGCCACCGGCGTCGCCTTCTGTCTGATCGGGGCCGGAAGCTGCCGCCTGGATGTCCTTGGACAAGACACTCGGCCGCTGGGCGAAGGCGACTATGTGCTCTTGGCCGCGCCGCCGGCCTGGACCTTGAGCCATGGCGGGCCGGGCCCCAGCATCGAATTCAGCAGAGACCCTTCGGAGTCGGACCGGCTCAAGAGCTTCATCGGCCAGAGGGGCGGCGGGCCCGTCACCCGGCTGCTCGGCGGCCATTTCCGCTTTGACCGGGCCAATGCCGAACGGTTCGCCAGCCTCGTGCCGCCCATGGTGCATATCCGCTCGTCCGAACCCGGCGCGGGGCGATTGAGGACCGTGCTCGGCCTGGTCGACGATGAGGCCTTGGCCGATCGGCCCGGGCGCGCCCTGGTCATAGAGCGGCTGTTGGAGGTCATGCTGGTCGAGGCGATCCGGCACGGCGCCGGGCTCACCGGTCCGGTTCGTCAGGGCCTGGTGGCGGGCCTAAGCGATCCTCAGGTCGCAGCCGCCCTGCGCGCCTTGCATGCCGATGTCAGGCGCGGCTGGACCGTGGAACAGCTCGCCGGGGTCGCCGGCGCCTCCCGCTCGGCCTTCGCGGAGCGCTTCAGCCGCCTCGTCGGCCTGCCGCCGATCGACTATCTGCAGCAATGGCGCATGGCCCTGGCCAAGGACAGGCTGCGGTCTGGAGGCGCTCGCCTGTCGGAGGTCGCCTTCGCCTGCGGATATCACTCCGCCAGCGCCTTCAGCGCCGCGTTCAGCCGCGTGGTGGGCTGCTCGCCGGCGCGCTACGCCGCCTCAGGGCGCGCGCGGGATTCCGGCGAGATCACGACTGCGCCGTCGGCCGGATGACCAGTTCGTTGACGTCGACACCCTCCGGTTGGCTGATGGCGTAACCTATGGCCTCGGCGATCGCCGCGGCCGGGATGGAGGCCTGGTCGGCCATAGTCCGGACCGCCGCCTTGACGCCGGGGTCGTTGATCTGGTCGATCAATTCGCTGACGGTCAGACCGGGGCTGATGACGGTGACGCGAAGTTCGCGGCTCTCTTGACGAAGTCCCTCGGAGATCGCCCGCACCGCAAACTTGCTCGCGCAATAGACGGCGGCGGTCGGATCCACCCTGTGCCCGGCCACCGAAGCCACGTTGATGATATGGCCGCTGGCCTGAGCTTTCATGACCGGCAGCACTGCGGCGACGCCATAGAGGACACCGCGGATATTGACGTCGATCATCTGGTCCCACTCTGCGACCCGCAAATCCTGCATCATGCCCAGCAGCATCACGCCTGCATTGTTGACCATCACGTCGATGCGGCCGTAACGAGCGAGAGCCGCCGCGGCGAAGGACCGGACATTGTCCAGATCGGTAACGTCGAGCGCGTGATGCGACGCCTCCCCGCCGGTGTCCTGGATTTCCTGCGCGATGGTGGCGATCCGGTCGGCCCGCCGGGCGCCCAGGAACAGCTTGTGGCCGGCCGCGGCCAGGTGACGCGCCGTCGCCTCGCCTATGCCACTGCTGGCGCCGGTGATCAGGATGACCTTGCTCGATATGGGATGGGGTGAATGTGACATTTGCGCTCCGCTTCAGCCTGTCGGGGAGCATTCCCCGCGGCGAACCTATGCGCCCGGCCTACATGGCCTCGCCACGCCGATCCTCCGGGATATCTGCACGATCCTGCAAATCACCGTCATTGTCGCTGGCTTGAAGGTTCAGACCAGCTACGGTCGGTCAATCCCTGACGACAAGGACGCTATGCCCGATACTCTAAAGGTGCTGGAAGAGATCGCCGCCGTCATCGCCCATTTCGCGGCGAATGACGGCGACTACGGCACGACCATCGACGGCCTGTTCTTCGCCAGGCGCACAGCCCCGACCCAGCCGGTCTATACCGCACAATGGCCCTGCTTCGCCCTTGTGGTCCAAGGGGCCAAGAGCCTTTCCCTGGGGCGCGATCTCTATCGCTACGGGGTCGGCGACTATCTCGTGGTGTCCCTCGACCTGCCTGTCGTGTCGCGCGTGACCCAGGCGAGCGCAGAGGCGCCGCATCTGGGCCTGGGCCTGAAGATCGACCCAGACCGGCTCAAGGCCGTGCTCGCCAGGGCCGAGCCCGCCGGACTGGCAGTGAACCCCGACACGGTCCGCGGCCTGGCCGTCAATACAGCGCCGCTGGCCTTGCTGGATGCTGTGCTCCGGTTGCTGAGGTTGCTGGATAGTCCGAGGGATCGAGCGATCTTGGCGCCGCTGATCGAGCAGGAAATTCTCTACCGTCTCCTAAGCGGTCCGCACGGCCCCGCCATGTTGCAGATCGCCCTGGCGGAGACGCCAAGCAACAGGATCGCCAAGGCCACCGGCTGGCTGCGGCATAACTTCGCCGAACCCCTGCGGCTGGAAGCCCTGGCCGAGCACGTCGGCATGAGCGTCTCCTCGCTGCATCACCACTTCAAATCGGTGACCACCCTGACGCCCATGCAGTATCAGAAGCAGCTTCGGCTTCGCGAGGCGCGCCGGCTGATGTTGATGGAGCGGATGGATGTCGGGTCGGCCGGATACAGCGTCGGCTATCAGAGCCCGTCGCAGTTCAGCCGGGAATATAGGCGGTTGTATGGCCAGCCGCCGCATCGCGATGTCAGCCGGGTGACCGGCGCCCCATCGGCGGCGATGGCCGTATCTGAAATCCCGCTCTGAACGTTCAGAGCCGGGATTGCGGTTCCTCGCCGGCCCGCTACGCTGCGGCGGCGCTCGAGCCATGAGCTCGGGGCCAAGCCCCCAGGGCGAGCGCTATTGCAGATTTGACGACACCTTCCACAGGTCGATGGCGCCTTCCTGGGCGTAGCCGTCGATCCGCTGCAGTTCCTCTGTCGAGAAGGCCAGGTTCTCCAGCGCCTTGAGCGAGCTGGAGAGCTGCTCCACGGTGCGGGCGCCGATCAGGGCCGAGGTGACCCGCGGATCGCGCAGAACCCAGGCGATAGCCATCTGGGCCAGGGTCTGTCCCCGCCCTTCGGCGATCTCGTTCAGCCGCCGTATGCGCTCAAGATTGTCCGCCGTGATCATGTCCGGACGGAATGAGACGGCCCTGGAGGCGCGCGAATCCTCGGGCAGGCCCTGGAGATATTTGGTCGTCAGCAAGCCCTGAGCCAGGGGGGAAAAGGCGATGCAGCCTGTGCCCAGATCGGCCAGGGTCGCCAGCAGGTCCTGCTCGATCCAGCGGTTGAGCATGGAATAGGAGGGCTGGTGGATCAGCAGAGGCACGCCCTCGGACGCCAATAGGGCCGCCGCCTTGCGCGTCAGTTCGGGCGAATAGGATGAGATCCCCACATAGAGGGCCTTGCCCTGCCGATGCAGCGTCGTCAGGGCCCCCATGGTCTCTTCCAGGGGCGTGTCTGGATCGACCCGGTGCGAATAGAAGATGTCCACATAGTCGAGGCCAAGGCGTTTCAGGCTCTGGTCCATGGAGGCGATCAGATATTTGCGCGATCCGCCGATCCCGCCATAGGGGCCCGGCCACATATCCCAACCGGCCTTGGTCGAGATGATCAACTCGTCCCGATGGGACTTGAAATCGCCCGCCAGCACCTTGCCGAAATTCTCCTCGGCGGAGCCATAGGGCGGGCCATAGTTATTGGCCAAGTCAAAGTGGGTCACACCGCTGTCGAACGCATGCCGCAGAATCGCCCGTCCCGTTTCAAACCGATCCACGCCGCCGAAGTTCTGCCAAAGGCCGAGGGAAATGGCCGGAAGCTTCAGGCCGCTCACGCCGCACCGGCGATAGGGCATGGCGTCGTAGCGGGTGGGGACGGCCGTATAGGCCATGGGCAAGGCTCCTTGGATCCGACGGCGCAACCGGCGCCAAACGGCCGCCCCGAAGAACGACCGGCGCACGGTTATCTGCTCGACGGGTCGATCGGATGCAACCAGCCGCGTTCATCGGGGCGGGTTCCTCTCTGGATGCCGACGAGCTGATCCCTGAGGCTGCGGGTGACAGGACCGTCCGAGCCGTCCCCGATCACAAAGGCGCCGCCGGGGTGACGAACCTCGCCGACCGCCGCGACCACGGCCGCCGTGCCGCAGGCGAAGACTTCGCGCAGGCGCCCGCTGGCGGCGTCGGCCATCCAGGTGTCGAATCCATAGGGCCGTTCCTGGACCTGGAGCCCGTCGGCCCGCGCCAGGGCGATGATCGACTCCCGGGTGATCCCGGGCAGGATCGTGCCGCCGAGCGGCGGGGTGACGATCACGCCGTCATCGAGCACGAAGAACACGTTCATGCCCCCCAGCTCCTCGACCCAGCGATGTTCGGAGGCATCGAGAAACACCACCTGGTCGCAGCCCTGGCTGGTCGCCTCCGCCTGGGCGAGCAGACTGGCCGCATAGTTGCCGCCGCATTTGGCGGCGCCGGTGCCCCCGGGCGCGGCGCGGCTATAGTCCTCCGAAACCCAGACCTTGACCGCCTTGGCGCCGCCTTTGAAATAGGCCCCCACCGGGCAGGCGATGACGCAGAAAACATATTCCGCCGCCGGGCGAACCCCGAGGAAGGCTTCGCTGGCGAACATGAAGGGCCGCAGATACAGGCTGCCGCCCTCACCGGACGGAATCCAGTCGGCGTCGGTTTTGACCAGGGCGTCGACCGCCTGCAGGAACAGATCTTCCGGCAGCACGGGCATGGCCATGCGCTCGGCCGAGCGCGCAAAGCGGCGGGCGTTCTCCTGCGGCCGGAACAGGACCACACGCCCGTCCTCGGTCCGATAGGCCTTCATGCCCTCGAAAATCTCCTGGGCGTAGTGCAGCACCGCCGCCGCCGGATCGAGCAGGAACGGCTCGCGCGCCCGCACCTGGGCGTCGTGCCAGCCCTTGGCGGCCGTCCAACGCACGGTCACCATGTGGTCGGTGAAGATCTTTCCAAAGCCGGGATTCTCCAGCAGCGCGGCCCGGGCGCTGGCGGAGGTGGGAGAGGGGTGGGCTAGGGTGACGAAAGGTTTGCTGAGCTCCAAGACTCCGCTCCCGGTTTGCATGTGCATCGTCTTCCTCCGGCTATCGGACAAACTTAAGCGCGATGGCGGGCGCCTCCCCGCTGTCGATATAGAGCGGTTCTGCGTTTAGTGCAGGCCAAGACCGCCGTCACCCTCTTTGGCCGTAACGGAAATGGGGTCGAGCGGGCCCGCGAGGCAAGCGACTCCCAAACCGTCGCCGCCACGCTGCGCGAAATACCGTCACAGCCCGAGACCAGATTGCCCCTTCGCATCCGCTGTCCATTTTCCGTCAGCCCGGATACGGTTTGGCGGGGAAACGGCTCTGATTTAAACACTTATAGGCGCCATCCCCGTTCACAGAACCGGATCGCGTCCTGGAAGGCCCGCCACGATGAACGCACCCGCCACTCTTCTCGAAACCATCGCCTGTGTGGTCTGCGGCGCCGACGATGCCCGGCCCTGGGGGCGTGAAAACGGCTACGAGGCGGTCAAGTGCCGGCGGTGCGGCGTGATCTATGTCAATCCGCGGCCGCGGATGGAGTCGATTTCAGAGGCCGCCCGCACCGGCCTGCACCCGACCGACGAAGGCGACCTCAATGTGCAGGCCAAGCGCTCGGCGGCCAAGGTCAACCACTATGGGGCCATGGTCGCCGAGGCCTTCAAGGACGAACTTGGCGCGCCGCTGAGCTGGCTGGACGTCGGGGCCGGTTATGGCGAGCTGGTGGAGGCCGTCGGCGGCCTGACGGCGCCGGGCAGCCGCGTGGTCGGGATCGAGCCCATGGCCGCCAAGGTGGCCGTCGCCAAGGCTCGGAACCTGCCGGTGTCTCAGACCCCGCTGTCGGAGATCCACGACCGCTTCGACGTGGTTTCGCTGATCAACGTCTTCTCGCACATTCCCGATTTTCGCGATTTCGGCGCCCAGGTTCGCGAGCGGCTGACGCCTGGAGGCCATCTGTTCCTGGAAACCGGCAACGGCGGCGATCTGGATCGGCGCGCCGACTATCCCGACCGGCTCTATCTGCCGGATCATCTCGTGTTCATCGGGGTCGAACAGATGCGCCGCCTGCTGGACGAGATGGGCTTTGACCTGGTCGCGACCCGGGCCCTGACCCCTTCCGGCCTGGCGCGCCTGAAGAATGTGGCCAAGACGGTGGTCGATGGCCGTTGGCAGCTGTTGGCGGCGCTGAACTCGCCCTTTCGCACCGTGTTCTACAAGGCCAAGCTGCGGGCCTAGATCACCACAAAGCGCGATCTATTCTAACACTTAGATCCTCGTCGCAAATCGGCCATCTTGGCCCTCCAGCGTGGCCCCCTCGGACAAGGGGGTCCGACCGAACCGATATCCGAAGGCCGCAGGGGTAGCTGATGAGGAACAGGGGTCATCGCCGCCCGCTCGCCGCGGTCGCGCTCGCCGTCGTGGCCGGCCTCGGTCCCACCACGGCGCCGGCGCGCGCCCAGGACGCCCCGCTCGGCGAGCGCGAGGCCAGGCTGTTGTGGGCGCCGCCCCCCCTGGACCACCCGATCACCCTCCAGCTGCGTGACGGGCCGACCTATAACAAGCTCAGCGACGACCAGGACTACATCGTCAAGCTGCCGCGGACCAAGAAGGTGGGCTCGACCATCCTCGTGGGCGGGCGCAACATCGTCATCATCGGCGGCTACATCACCCTGCCGGTGACGGCCGACAAGTCCAACGGGGCCATGTCGCGAGGGATCTACATCAAGAACAATACCGGCGTCGTCCACATCGAGGGCGTGCTGATCGACGGCTCGGGCGGCGGCATGTCCGATGGGGTCGACATCGATGCGCCGCTCTCCACCGTCCAGATCGAAAACGTACGGGTTGAGGGAATCTACGGCTATTTCGACCAGTTCCATGCGGACGTGGTTCAGCCGTTCGGCGGCGTCAAGGATCTGAGGATCGACAAGCTGACGGGCTATACCGCCTATCAGGGCCTGACCCTGGACGTGGACCTGGGGCCGATCGGTTCCGCCGAGATCAGCCGGGTCAATCTGGTGGCGCTGGGCGACCAGATCTGGGGCCGGCACAATAATAGCGGCTATCTGCTCTGGCTGAACCGCGCGCCCGATTGCAAGGTCGCCTATCCGATCCAGCTGCATCAGGTCTATGTCCAGCCGCGGCGGGGCACGGCCCTGGCCAGTGCGGTCTGGCCGCCCATGACCAGCCAGACAGCCTGTCCCGCGGCGGTGTCGGATGACGACGCCGAAGCGCGCTTTCCCGGCCTGCCCGTCAAGGGACGCGTTCACAAAGGCCTGCCGCCGCAGGGTGACTTCGTCCCCCCCGGCGTGGCCGGCCTCAACTATGTCTCGCCCGGCTATCGGCGCGAGGCGCCCGACTGGAACGACTGACCAACAGCCCCAGCGACCGATCCGACCTCAACTGGCTGGGATTTGGGCGCCCAGCGGCATAGCGGCCGGCTTTCGAGCCACAGCCTGGGTTCCGGCTAGGGCGCCGGCGATGACCGAGGTGAACATGAACACCACCTTGGCGTGGGACAGGGTGTCGCTGACCAGCATGTGGGTCAGGTGGACGCTGCAGAAACCGAGCAGGATCGAAGCCGCTTCCGGATAGGTCCGCGCCAGCTGGAACCCGGACCGAAACAGGGTCGCCAGATAGATCACCAACAGACCGACGCCGAAGACGCCGAACTCGCAGGCGATCTCCAGGAACAGGTTGTGCACATAGATGATGCCGGTCGAATAGTTGAAGCCGCCGATCCCGATCCCGAACAGGGGGTGCTGGAGGAACAACAGGGTCGCCATGTGGTAGTTGTGCACGCGCTCGATCGCCGAGGCGTCAAGCACCACCGCCCCCCCGTGGATATTGCCCACCAGGCGCTGGACCGCGTTCTGCAGCTCGACGGTGTGCGGCATGAAGGGCAGGGCCACGATCAGTCCGATCAGCCCCATCACGCCGAGAGTCATGGCGCCCTTCAGCCTGATCTTGCTCTGACCGGCCAGGTACATCACCGCCAGGCCGCCCAGACACGAGATGTAGACGCCCCGCGTGGCGCTGTAGACGGAGACGTAACCAACGATCACCAAGGCCACACCCCCGATGCCGGCCATGACGATCTGCCGGGGATTGAAGTAGTAGACCAGGCTGGCGATGGCGCTCATCAGGATGAAGGGGAAGGGACCGGAGATCCCCACATCGGTGCCAGTGCCGACCGCCAGGCGGGCGACCCTTACCGTAGTCTGGGTGCGCGAGTGGAAGATGATCACCGCCAGCACCGTGCCGACCACCAGGGTGGTCATGAGCAGCTCGCGCACGGTCTGGGTCAGACGTTCCGGCTGACAGGTCAGCCGTCCGAGGATGAACATGGTGACCACCGACAACAGCAGTTGCCCCGCCGCGGCCGCCCCCGTGCCCGCGTCGGGCATGTAGGTCGCGGACATGGAATAGGCGGCGATGAACAGCACGAACATCGCGTCCAGCATGCCGAAAGCCGGCGGCGGCGGCCGGCGCAGGGCGTTGAAGGCGGCAACCCCCACGGCCAGGATCACATAGACCATCGAGATCTTGTCGTTCGAGGTGATCGAGGCCACCTGGTAGGTGAAGAGCACCCCCGCCCACAGGGCGCCGGGCCAGAAGAAGCCCGCGGCCAAGGTCGACATCAGCACCAGGATCGAGAGCAAGCCTACCTCCGCGCGCGGGATCCCGCCGTGATCATCCTAGTGGGCCGACGCCGCGATGCAAAGCGGAGCACGGCCCAGGCCATGCGGCGGTTCGCATCAGCCTCGAAAACTGTCCTTGGCCGCCCTCAGCGCCCCGAATCGGCCCGCGTCGCCGGCGCGCAGGAAGGGATTGGTGGCCTTTTCCAGGGCGATGGTGGTCGGCACGGTGGGCTCGCCCCGCTCGCGCGCGGCGAAGATCTCCCGCGCCCGCGCCGTCAGCGCCGGGGTATCCTCCACGCTCAGGGCGAAGCGGGCGTTGGCGGCGGTATATTCATGGGCGCAATAGACCGCCGTCGCCTCCGGCAGGGCCGCGAGCCGCGACAGGCTGGCCCACATCTGCTCGGCGTCGCCCTCGAACAGCCGCCCACAGCCCAGGGCGAACAGGGTGTCGCCGACAAAGGCGATCTGGTCGTCCGGGTCGAAATAGGTGATGTGGCCCAAGGTATGGCCGCCGGTGTCGATCACCTCGAAACGGGTCTCCCCCAGATCGACCACATCGCCGCCCGCGACCTTAAGATCCACCGGCGAGATCTTTTCCACCTCGGCGGGACCGATCACCACCGCGCCCGTGGCGGCCTTGATCTTGGCGTTGCCGCCGGCGTGGTCGGGATGCCAGTGGGTGTTGAGGATCAGATCCAGGTCCCAGCCCAGCTGGCTCAGCTCGGCCAGAACCGCGTCGGCGTCGGGTGTGTCGATACAGGCCGTCTTGCCGCTAGCCTCGTCGCGGGCGAGGAAGCCGTAGTTGTCGGACAGGCAGGCGAATTGGCGCACGATGAGCGGCATGGGCAAACCTCGGAGCGGCGACGACAGGGCGTGACGCCGATGACGACAATCCCCGGCGCGGAGCCTAGGATAGGCGCTCCGACCCGTCTGATCGAGAGCCTGATCCAAACCCATGCGCCGGGACGTCCTTGAACTTCGCCAATTCTACGCCACGCCCCTGGGCCAGGCGGTCCGGACGGTGCTGTCGCGTCAGCTGGCCCAGGCCTGGGGATCGGCGGCGCGGCTGGACCTGATGGGGCTTGGCTACGCCACGCCCTATCTGGACCCCTTTCGCGACCAGGCCCGACGGGTTCTGGCCACCATGCCGGCCGCGCAAGGAGTCGAGGCCTGGCCGGCGGGCGCGCGGGGCCTGGCCTGCCTGGCCGACGAGGCGGCCCTGCCCTACGCCAACGCCCTGTTCGACCGGATCCTGATGGTCCACGCCCTGGAAGAGGCCGACAGCCCCCTGGGCCTGCTGCGGGAGGTCTGGCGCGTTCTGGCGCCCTCCGGCCGGTTGATCGTCGTCGCCGCCAACCGGCGCGGCTTCTGGTCCGGCGCGGAATCGACGCCGTTCGGCCACGGACGCCCCTTCACCCGCTTTCAGCTGGAGACCCTGGTGCGCGAGGCCGAACTGGAGCCCGTGGCCTGGTCGCGAGCCCTGTTCGCACCGCCCTTTCAGTGGACCGCGCGCTGGGCCGATGGTTTCGAGACCGTCGGCGCCCATGTGTGGCCGGCCCTGTCGGGGGTGATTCTGCTGGAGGCGGTGAAACAGACCTTTGCGGTCAAGCCCAAGGGCCGGCGCGCCCGTGCCCGGGTGTTCGTTCCCGGCGCCTTGCACCCCTCGCCGCTGCGCCGGGCGCCAAAATCACAAGCGACGGCGCCGGCCGGGCCCAAGGGCTCTTTGACCAGGGACCCATACCCACTAGCCTGGGCCCACCAGACCCGGGCCCACCAGCCTTGTGATTCCCACCCCTTCGGAGACGCGCCATGAAATTGATCACCGCGGTCGTCAAGCCCAGCCGCCTGGATACGGTGCTGGAAGCGGTGACCGAAGCCGGGGCGTCGGGCCTGACCGTGACCGAGGTCCGCGGCTATGGACGCCAGAAGGGCAAGACCGAAGTCTATCGCGGGGCCGAATACGAGGTGAAGCTGCTGCCCAAGGTCAAGCTGGAGATCGCCGTGTCAGACGATCTGGCCCCCGCCGTGATCGACGCCATCCTGCTGTCCGCCAACACCGGCAAGATCGGCGACGGCAAGGTGTTCGTGGTCGATCTGGAGACGGCCATACGCATCCGCACCGGCGAACGGGACGCCGAAGCTATCGCCGGGTGATCGTGTTTAGGCTATTGACGGGATCGTCTCCTTTGGCGAGGGACATAGTGTCGACATCAAGCTGACACGATCGCCGTCGAAAACGGCCCGCTTGCGTATGGTTTAGGGGATTTAGGCCGCATGAAACGCCTTTTGGTCGCCGCCGCTCTGGCGCCCCTGACGTTCGCCGCGGGCCAGACCGGCGCGCAGATCGTCAGCACCTCGACCTCGACGCCGGTCGTGTCCGCGAATGGCGCGACGATAACGATCAATGCGGGTGTGGCGGTCACGCTGCCGTCGACCACCAGTGGGACCAAGACGGCGCAGGCCGCCGCCGTAACCTTGGACGCCAGCACCAATCCGCCCGCGCCGCCCAGCGGGACCACCACCGTCAACAGCGTCATCAATAGCGGCGCCGTCAACTCGACCGGCGCAAACTATGTCACCGGCATCCTGGTGAACGGGGCTGGCCCCTTGACCACCGCCCAGGCCGGCAATTTCGGTTCGATCGCCAATGCCGGCACGATCACCTTGAACGAGACCACCAGCTATACCGACACCAACAGCGACGGCATCGTCGACACCAATGGCAAGGTGCTTGGTCAATACGCCACCGGCACAAACCGCTATGGCATCCAGACCGCGGGATCGCTGTACGACGGCAGTATCGGCAATGCCGGCACCATCAGCGTCATCGGCGAAAACTCCGCTGGCATTCTCATCGGCGCCGGCGGTATCGGCGGCAATCTGAGCAATCTGGGGACAATATCCATCACCGGCGGCAATGGCTCCGCCGTGGCGGGGGGGACGCCCTCGACCGACGTCAGTTATGGCATTAACGCCCTGGGCCCCATCGGCAGCGTCAATCTCAGTGGCACGATCACCGCCCTCGGCCACAACGCCATTGGGGTCAATCTGGGCGGTCCGGTGGTCGGGTTCCAAACCACCACCAGCACGACCACCGGTGGGGTCACAACGACCAGCACGACCACCACGCCCGGCGCGGTCGAGATCAACGCCACCATCACCGCCACCGGCTACCGCTCGACCATCGCCCCGACCACGCCGTCCGTTCTGGCCCTGGTTACGAATCAGGCCAGTTCCGAATTGCTGCAGGGCGGACCGGCCCTGGCGATCGGCGGAAGCGTCAAGGACGGCATCAGCCTGGATGCGGCCATCGTCGCCACCGGCACCACCTCGGCGGTGGCCGGGGCGGTGATCACCTCCGACGGCAGGGCCCCGGCGGTCCTGATCGGCAGCGCGCCCACGGCGCCGATCACCATCGGCACCTTCGGGACCAGCGGCTATGGCCTGGTCGTCGGCGGCACGGTGTCGGGCGTGGGGGTCTATGATCTGGACAGCGCCGGCCAGCCGGTCGGCGCCAACGGCGTCCAGATCGGTGTGAGCCACATCGACAACGACCCGACCAGCGCCACCAGCGGCCAATCCCAGGACGGCTCGGGCCGGGTCACCATCGCCGGCGGCGTCGATGTCACCGGGACCATCCAGGCCAGTTCGATTTCCAAGACGGTTGTTACCGGAAAGGACGGCAATCCGCTTACCGGCGACGCCACCGCCCTATGGCTTGATGCAGCCACCACGCCCAGGATCGACGTCTCCGGCACGATCGCCGCCAGCTCCACCGCCGCGAACGGCGTTCCGGTGAATGTCACCGCGATCCTGCTGGGCGCGAATGCATCGATCCCGAGCCTGACCAATATCGGCACGATTCAGGCGGCCATAGGCGGCATCGCCGGGGTGCTCAACTCTCCGGCCAGCGGCGGCAATGACGGTTACGCCTTCGCTATTCGCGACAAGTCGGGCAGCCTGACCTCAGTTACCAACAGCGGCAGGATCGCCGCCTCGATCACGCCGATCGACGTCACCCAGCTCGTCCTACCGGGCAGCCGCACCATCGCCATCGACCTCAGCGCCAACACCACCACGGCCACCGTGACCCAGGTTACGGATCCCACACTGACAGGGGTCACGGCGGCAGGCGTCACCACGACCTTCTCGCCGACGATTTCCGGTGATGTGCTGTTCGGCTCAACCGGCAGCGGCGTGCTGCAACTTCAGGCTGGCACCCTGGCCGGCGGCATGATGTTCGGCTCCGGCGCGGGCAACGATATCGAAATCAGCAACGGCGCGATCGCCGCGGGCGCCCTGTCGGAAGCCGCCGGCGGCCAGTTGAAGATCAATGTCGCCAACGGCATACTCGACATTCTCGCCCCGGTCAGCAACCCTGACTATACGACCACAGCGACCAAGCCAGCGCCGACCTTCGGCGCGACTCAGGCGGCGGGCGGGATCGGCGTCTCGTCTGTGCATGTGGGCTCGACGGGCCAATTGATTCTATCGGTCGGCACCACCACCGCCGGCTCCAGCCCCGCGGTTATTGCGGCCAACAGCTTGATTGTTGGCCCTCAGCTGAACCTGACGGCTTCCGGCGGCACGGTCACCTTCGATGCCGGCGCCAAACTCGGTCTGAACTTCGTATCGAAGCTGACCCAGACCACCACCTACAACCTGATCGAGGCCGGGACGGGCAAGATCACTCTGGGCGACGGCACCCCCGGCAGCGTCAAGGCGGTGCTGGGCGACATTCCCTACCTGTATTCCGGCACAATCACCCAGACGACGCTGGGCGCCAACGATGCGGTCTCGGTCACGGTCAACCGCAAGAGCGCCCAGGATCTCGGCTTCAACCGGGCCGAAGCGTCAGCCTACGACGCCGTCTACGCCGCCTTCGACAATAGCGACAAAACCAACAATGTCGGCATCGGCTCCATCGCCGCCGCCATGCTCGGCGCCGATACCCGCGCCAGCTTCCTCAAGCTCTACGACCAGATGCTGCCCGACTATTCCGGCGGGCCGTTCGAAGACCTGGTCCTGGGCCAACAGGGCCTGGCCCGCGCCGAAGAAGAGGCGCCGACCAAGATGGAGGCCGACACCAGCCGCGGTTGGGTGCAGGAGATCGGCTATTATAACAGCCGCAACGCCTCCGACGCCGCCAATGGCTACAACGGCAAGGGGTTCGGCTTGGCCGGCGGCGTCGAGCACGCCTATAGCCATTCGTCCGTCGGGTTCGCCGCCGCCTTCGTCTCCTCCAGTGTCCACGATCTGGCGCGCTCCGACGGGTCGTCCCAGGGCGCCAACGCCGTCGAGGCCGGCGTCTATTGGCGCGAAGGCGGCCCTGAGGGACTTGACCTCAGCGCCAGCGTCAATGGCGGCCTGGCGGTCATGGAAAGCCGCCGGGTGCTGATGGATCAGAGCGGGACCGACGCGGCCACCCTTTACCGCCAAGCCAAGGGCAGCTGGCTGGGCGGCGTGGCCTCCGCGGCGCTCAGCGCGTCCTATAAGGAAGATTTTGGCCGCTACTACGTCAAGCCCGAGGTTCTGGCCGACTATGTCATGCTCTATGAGCAGGCCTATACCGAACACGGTGGCGGCGACGCCTATGACTTGACGGTGGGCTCCAAGCTCAGCAAGGAAGCCATTGTCCAGGCGGATATGGTGTTCGGCGCGACCTATGGCACGGCCACCCGCTGGAGCCCGGAATTGACCGTCGGGTGGCGTCAGACCGTCTATGGCGGCCCCGCCGACACCACCGCCCATTTCCAGGGCGGAACCCCGTTCAAGCTGTCGCCCAACTATCAGGATAAGGGCGGCCTCGTCGCCCGCATCGGCCTGCGCGCAGCCGGTAACTTCGCCGATTTCAGCGCCAATGCCGGCGGCGTTTTCCGCTCGGACTACCGCACCTATGACGCCCGGGCGTCGGCGCGCTTCCTGTTCTAGGGGGCCGCCCGGCTAACGGGGATCAGTTGGCCGATCAGGGGCCGCCACTAGCCTAGGTTTTTCCCGTCATGGCCGGCGCATGCCCATTGGTGCTAAATTAGGACGGGGCGGTCGAACCTACCTTCTCCCATGGGGAGAAGGAGGGGCCCGTTCGCGAAGCGAATGGGAGGTTGAGGGGATCAGGTCTCTCATATCCATCCTGAAAAACCGCAACCCCTCACCCTCCCACGCCTTGCGGCGCGGGCCCCTCCCTCTCCCTTTGGGCGAGGTGTTTCTTGGCCAGGCTCCCAATTTAGCACCTATGGGCGCATGCCGGCCATCCGTGCCGTGCCCGAGGGGCGAGGTACACGCAAGACCCTCAGCGGCCAGTCGCAAAGGCCGCCGGTATTGGTCAGCCAGTTGACCGCGAACTGAACAGATCGTCTGGAACCGGCGCCGGCCGCTCGCCCAGTCCGGGCCGGCTGAGCAGAAAGATAGCCTGCTCAGCCCTCCAGTTCTCCGCCCAGTGGGCCGGGTCCATGGCCCGGGCGGGATGGCCGTCAGACAGGGCCGCGGACGCCTCGATGCGCACGCCCAGCTCCGCGCACAGGGCGGTGAAGTCGCGCAGGGTGCACAGGTGGATATTGGGCGTGGAATACCAGGGCTCGGACAGGGAGCCGGTCATCGGCATGCGCCCCGAGGCCAACAGGGCCAGCCGCACCTTCCAGTAGCCGAAATTGGGCAGGGAGACGATGGCCCGCTCGGCGATGCGCAAGAGCTCGTTCAGCACCAGCCGAGGCGCGCGCACCGCCTGCAGGGTCTGGGACAGGATCGCGTAGTCGAAGGCCCGGCTGGGAAAATCCGCCAGGTCGCGGTCGGCGTCGCCCTGGACCACGGCCAGGCCCCGCGACAGGCAGGCCGACACGCCCAAGGGGCTGATTTCCAGGCCCCGGCCGTCGATGCCCTTCTCCCGCGCCAACATCTCCAGCAGCGCGCCCTCGCCGCAGCCTATGTCCAGGACGCGCGCGCTGGGACGCACTAGGCGCAGGATCTCGCGAAAATCTTCGCGGGCCTGGGCGGTTTCAAAGGCGTTCACGTCAAAGCCCCCGCGCCTGGCCGGCGGCGTCCAAAAATCCGCTCAGGGCCCCGATCATCACCGGTTCGTCGAGCAGGAAGGCGTCATGGCCCTTGTCGCTGTCGATCTCCACGAAACTGACCCTGGCCGTGGCGGCGTTGAGCGCGCGCACGATCGCGCGGCTTTCCGGTGTCGGATAGAGCCAGTCGGAGGTGAAGGACAGGACGCAGAATCGCACCTGCCGCGCCCGATGAAAGGCGTTGGCCAGGACGCCGCCATGGGCCGCGGCCAGGTCGAAATAGTCCATGGCGCGGGTGATATAGAGATAGCTGTTGGCGTCGAAGCGGTCGACGAAGGTCGCACCCTGGTGGCGCAGGTAGCTTTCCACCTGAAAATCGGCGTCGAACCCCCAGGACAGGCCGTCACGCTGCAGTTCGCGGCCGAATTTCCGCTGCAGCGCCGCCTCCGACAGATAGGTGATGTGAGCGGCCATCCTGGCCACCGCCAGGCCCTTTTCCGGGCGTACGCCCTGGTGCGCATAGTCTCCGCCGCGCCAGTCGGGATCGGCCATGATCGCCTGACGCCCAACCTCGTGGAAGGCGATGTTCTGGGCCGAATGGCGCGACGCGGAGGCGATGCAGACCGCCGAGAACAGTCGCTCGGGGTAGTCGGCGGCCCATTGCAACACCTGCATGCCGCCCATGGATCCGCCCACCACCGCGAACAGGGTCTCGATGCCCAGGGCGTCCACCAGCATGGCCTGGGCGCGAACCATGTCGGCGATGGTGATCATGGGAAAGGCCAGGCCATAGGGCTTGCCGGTCACCGGATCGGTGGACGAGGGGCCCGTGGTGCCCATGCAGCCGCCGACCACATTGGCGCTGATGATGAAGTGCCGGTCCGGGTCGATCGGCCGGCCAGGCCCGACCACGTGCGGCCACCAGCCGGGCTTGCCGGTGATCGGATGCGGCGAGGCCACGTGCTGGTCGAGGGTCAGGGCATGACAGATCAGCACGGCGTTGGAGCGGTCGCCATTTAGCTGGCCATAGGTGCGATAGGCGATTTCCAATCCGGCCAGGCTGGCGCCGCTGTCCAGACGTAGCAGCTTGTCCGGGCCGAACCGCATCAGTCCGCCATCTGTACCCACCATCTGCACGATACTCGCGTCACGGCCCATCGCCGCCTTGGAGCGTCCCCGGGGGGCGCTGTCAACCGATCGCTTCCACGCGCCCGCGGCTGAGGTTAAGGAGAAGGCCCGGCGGAAGATCACGACGGTTTTGGATTGTCCCGATCCAAGATCAGAGGGCGCGATCGATTCGAAACATTTGGAGCGGGCTTGATGCGGAAAACGGGCGTCCACTTTTCCGCCTCCCACTCCAGTCCGTGGGAGAGCTCATGGCGCGTCTGATTCTGCTGCGGCACGCCAAGGCCGAGTCGGCCTCAAGTTCGGGGCGCGACTTCGATCGCGGCCTGACCGAGCGTGGCCATCGCGACGCGGCGATCATGGGTCGGGTCTTGGCCCAGGCCGGCTATGCGCCGGACCTGGCCATGGTGTCGACCGCGCGCCGGGCGCAGGAGACCTGGCAGGAAGCCGCGCCGGCGTTCCCGGACGCGCGATTGGAACTGAACCGGACTCTGTATCTGGCGTCACGCGAGCAGCTGTCCCAGGCGGCGGAGACGGGGTTGGCCGCCGGCTGCCTGATGATCGTCGGCCATAATCCAGGCCTGCACGAATTGGCGCTGATGCTGCTGGGCGCTGGCCCGGACGGCCTGGACTCGTTCCCCACCGCGGCGGCGGCCGTGTTCGACGTCACCTGGGGCCAGCCGGCTCTTTTACAGCGCATGCTGCTGCCGCGTGACCATGGCGGGGGCGTGCTGTGACCCGGATCTATAAGCTGATCGACGGCCTATCCTGGAAGGCCGCTGTGGCCGCCGGGCGATTCGACGGCTCGCCGGTCGATCTGGCCGACGGATTCATCCATTTTTCCACGGCGGCCCAGGCGCCTGAGACCGGGCGGCGCTACTTCCGCGGCCACGCCGACCTGCTGGCGGTCGGTTTCGAGGCCGAAGCCCTGGGCGAAGCCTTGCGTTGGGAGCCTTCACGCGGCGGCGACCTGTTCCCACACCTTCATGCCCCGCTGGATCCGCGTCTGGCCCTTGAGGTGAAACCGGTGAGCCTGGATGCGGAGGGCGCGCCCCTGCTGGATGCGCTGCATCCTTGAGCGCGGTTCATGACCTGGCTTCGGCGGCTCTGCGAGGCCTCGACGCCGAGGACGCTCATCGGCTGACCATCCGCCTTCTGGGCCTGGGCCTGGGGCCGCGCGCGCCGGCGACGGACGACGGCCTCGCCACGGACCTGTGCGGGCTGCGCCTGCCCAACGCCGTGGGGCTCGCGGCCGGGTTCGACAAGAACGCCGAGGCGCCCGACGCCATGCTGAACGCCGGTTTCGGCTTCGTCGAATGCGGCACGGTGACTCCCCTGGCCCAGGCCGGCAATCCGCGGCCACGACTGTTTCGCCTGACCGAGGACCGGGCGGTGATCAACCGCATGGGCTTCAACAATGCCGGTCTGGACGCCTTTGCCCATCGCCTGGGTCGTCGCCCGCGGCGCGGCGTGGTCGGCGCCAATATCGGCGCCAACAAGGATTCCGCAGACCGGATCGGCGACTATGTCACCGGCCTCAGCCGGCTATGGGGCTTGGCCGACTATTTCACCGTCAATATTTCCTCGCCCAACACCCCCGGCCTGCGCGCCTTGCAGACCCGGCAGGCCCTGGAGGAACTGCTCGGCCGCCTGGCCGAGGCGCGCGTGACGCTGACGGCGCAAAGCGCGAACCGGCCGGTCCTGCTCAAGGTCGCCCCCGACCTGGAGGACGCGGAGATCGAGGCCATTGTCGAGACCGTGCTCGCCTTTGGCCTGAACGGGATCATCGCCGGCAACACTACCGTCAGCCGGCCGGACGGTCTGCGCAGCGCGTTCAAAGGCGAGACCGGCGGCCTGTCGGGCGCCCCGCTGATGAGCCTGTCGACCCAGACCCTGGCCCGGTTTCACGCCACGACGGCCGGCCGGGTGGCGCTGGTCGCGGCCGGCGGCGTAGCCAGCGGCGGCGACGCCTACGCCAAGATCCGCGCCGGAGCCAGCGCGGTCCAGCTCTATTCGGCCATGGTCTATGCCGGGCCTGGACTGGTGATGCGCGTCCGCCGCGATCTGTCGGCGCGCCTGCGCGCCGACGGCTTCTCCACCCTCGCCCAAGCGGTCGGCGCACGATGAGCGATCCGGACACGGCGATCGTTCCCCAAGCCAGCCGGAGCCAGACAGCGCTCAGCCTTTTGCGCCGCTTCGGACCATTGGCCCTCGTCGTCATCGCCGTCATCGCCGCTTTCGCCTCGGGTCTGACCAAGCATCTGAGCGTGCACGAACTGCGGGAGCGGCGCGGCCTGCTGGTCGCCTATGTCCATGCCCACCCCCTGCTCAGCCTGGGCGGCTATGCCGGCGTCTATATTCTGGTCGTCGCCCTGTCCCTGCCCGCCGCCCTGGTCATGACCCTGACCGGTGGGCTGCTGTTCGGCCCGTGGCTCGGCGGCGGCGCGGCGGCGATCAGCTGCACCCTGGGATCGGCGGCGATCTTCCTGATCTGCCGCACGGCGGTGGGCGACGCCCTGCGCGGCGGGGCCGGCTCGATGATCGAACGGGTGGAAAAGGGCATTCAGCGCGACGCCTTCGCCTATGTGGCGGCGCTGCGGCTGATCCCCGTGGCCCCATTCTGGCTGGTCAACCTCGCCCTGGGCTTTGTCGAGATCCCCCTGTCCACCTTCGTCGCCGCGACCTTCGTGGGCATATTGCCGGTGTCGGTGATCTATGCCGGGATCGGCTCGAGCCTGAACCAGGTGTTCGCCCAGGGGCGCAAGGCCAATCTGCACGCCCTGCTGCACCCTTCGGTGGTTCTGCCCCTGGCCGGCCTCGGGCTGCTGGCCCTGGCGCCGATCGTGGCGCGCCGGCTCAAGTGGCGGCCATAGGCCTTTCAAGCCTGTTCGTGCCAATATTCCCGCTAAGCAAACCTTTGCAGGTTTGCTTACACTTGGGACTCTGAGCAGCCTTGATTTTGCTTCCAAAAAAGCAAAATCAATCGTGGCTTTAGCCACGCGAGGCTGCTTAGGACCAGGCCATAGCGAACGGGCCGCGTTGCTCAATGACCCACGGTGAAGTAACCGGTTGCGACATGGCGGACGCTTCAGTCTCCGCGCCGTCCGAGCCCAACGCCCCCGAGCCCGTCGCTTTGGAGGCCAAGCTCCCGCGGCGACCAGGCGAGGACGCCGGGCAGAGCTTTCGGCGCAACGCGCGCCGACTGTTCTGGCCGGGCGGCCTGTCGTCACGACTGCTGATCCTGACCATATTGTTCGTGGCCCTGGCCGGGCTTCTGATCCTGCCCTCCTCCATGGCCCAGTTCGAGGAACGGTGGCTGGAGGACCGGGTGCGCGCGGCCGAGCTGGCGTCCCTGGCCGTGGAGGCCGCGCCCAACCAGGTGGTCAGCGATAAGCTGTCCAATCAGCTGCTGGAGGGCGCGGGGGTAGTTTCGGTGGCTGTGCAAAGCGACGGCGTGCGCCGGCTGCTGCTGGCGGCGCCGCGCATGAACCGCACGCCCTATCTGGTGGACCTGCGGCGAGGCAGTTCTCCGGCCTCCTTGGTGGCGCCCTTCAGGACCCTGTTCGGCGGCGACCGCATGGTGCGGGTGGTCGATCGGCCCCGTTTTCGCTCGGGCGACTTCGTCGAGATCGTCGCCTCCGACGGGCCGCTGCGGCACGAATTGCAGGTCTATCTGCTCAGGCTGCTGGCCATAGCCGCCATCATCAGCGCCGTGGCCGGCGGCCTGGTCTATCTGTCGCTCAACGCCCTCCTGGTGCGGCCGATGCAACGCATCACCAAGGCCATGGAGCGGTTCCGCGCCGATCCGGAGGACACCGGCGCCAGCCTGCACCTGTCCGGCCGGCGCGACGAGATCGGCCGGGCCGAAGCCGAACTCGACCGGATGCAGGCCGACCTGCGCGCCGCGCTCAGCTCCCGCGCCCGGCTGGCGGCCCTGGGCGAAGCGGTGGCCAAGATCAACCACGACCTGCGCAACATGCTGACCAGCGCCCAGATCGCGTCCAGCCGGCTGGCCCAGTCGGGCGATCCCAAGGTGGCCCAGGCCCTGCCGCGGCTGGAACGGGCTCTGGACCGCGCGGTGACCCTGGCCTCCAACGTCCTGACCTATGGCAAGAGCGAGGAGGCGGCGCCAAGCCTGGACACCCTGTGGCTGGCCCCCGCGGTCGAGGCGGCGGCCGAAGACGCCGGCCTGACGCCGGAAGGCGTGCGCCTGGTCCTGGCCGTGGATGGTCGCGCCCGGGTGATCGCCGATGGCGACCAGCTGCACCGCATCCTGGTCAATCTGTTGCGCAACGGCCGCCAAGCCATCGCTGGGCCGGCCCAGACGAACCCGGCCCAGAGGACCAATGAGGGCGACAACGGGCAGGGCTCCATCGAGGTCAGCCTCCAGCAGGAGGCCGGTTTCAGCCTGATCCGCATCGCCGACAACGGCCCCGGCGTGCCCGAGCGCGTTCAGGCGCGGCTGTTTCAGCCCTTCGCCGGCTCGGGCCGTCCCGACGGCGCGGGCCTTGGCCTGGCCATCGCCCGCGAACTGGCCCAGGGCCACGGCGGCGACCTGGCCTTGGCCAGCAGCGGCCCGGCGGGCGCGGTGTTCGAACTGAAATTGCCCGGCGCGCCCGAACCCCAGGCGCGGCGAAAGCCCTAGAACCCGTTAGAATCCTTGCGCGACACCCTCGCGCCGGGGGTCCGCGGCGCCCTGCAGTCCATCCGGGAGGCGGGCGACGCCATGCAGGCCCGAATCCTCGCCAAACCCGTGCTGGATCTTCACCCCCCGCGCGGCCAGGGCCGCCACCACCCCTGGCGGGAACTTGTCAACCTCGCCAATATAGGCGTCGCCGTGAGCGATCAGATTGGGCAGGGCCAGGGCCTCGGGCAGGGGCAGTTTCCAATCCAGGAACCCGACCAGGGCCTTCAGATTATAGGCCAGGATGGCCGGTCCGCCCGGCGAGCCCAGCGCGACCAGGAACCGCCCCTTGGCGTCGAACACGATCGCCGGGGCCATGGACGAGCGCGGGCGCTTGCGCGGCCCGGGCGCATTGGCGGCGGCCAGTCCGTCCGCCGCCTTGGGATTGAAGGAGAAGTCGGTCAGCTGGTTGTTGAGGAAGAAGCCGTCGACCATCCGGCCCGAACCGAAAATACTCTCCACCGTGGTGGTCATGGACAGGACATCGCCCAGGGCGTCGACAATGACCATGTGCGAGGTGCCGCCGGGCTCGGGCGTGGCGTCCGCCGCCCGCGCCATGGCCCCCGCCGGCGCGCCGTGCGCGGGGGCGGGACCGGCCGTCTCGCCGATCAGCTGGGCGCGGGCGGCGTCGTATCCGGTGTCCAAAAGGCCCGGCGTCGGCACCGAAACAAAGGCCGGATCGCCGATGAAATAGTCGCGGTCGGCATACATCAGTCGGCTGGCCTGGGCGAATTCGAACCAGGCCTGGGGATCGTTGGGGCCACGGGCGGCGATGTCGGTGTGCTCCAGGATACCGAGCCCCTCCAGCAAGGCCGCGCCCCCGGACGGATCGGCCGGGGTGCAGACCAGATAGACCCGATAGGGCCGGCATAGGGCCTCGCCCCTGTGTGGGCTGTAGGCGGCGAAATCGGCCAGGGTCAGGGTTCCCGGCATATCGCCCTTGTGGGTGCGCTCGACGATGTCCTGGGCGATCTGGCCGCTCAGCAGGGCGCTGGGGCCTTCGGCGGCGATGCGGGACAGGGTGCTGGCATAGGCCGGATTCTTCAGTACGTCGCCGGCCGACAGGCGGGTCCCGTCCGGCTTGCTGAAATAGGCCACCGCGTCCGGCGCGCTGGCCTGGGGTACGGGGCTGTGGATGAACATGGCCAGGCGGGGACTGACCACGAACCCGTCCGTCGCCAGTCGCTCACCCTCGGCGAACAGGCTCCTCCACGGCTTGGCCCCATGGTCGCGCTGGGCCACCGACAGCATGGCGATGGCGCCGGGCACCCCCGTGGAGCGCCCCGACAGCACGGCGTTGAAAAAGCCCAGCGGCTTGCCGTTCGCGCCCAGGAACAGGTCCGCTGCGGCGCCCGCCGGCGCGATTTCACGTCCATCATAGGCGGTCGTCCTGTGCGTGCGGGCGTCGTAATAGACCATATAGGCGCCGCCGCCGACGCCCGAGCTTTGCGGCTCGACCAGGCCCAGCACCGCCTGGACCGCCACGGCGGCGTCGATCGCCGTGCCGCCAGCCTTCAGCACCTTGACCCCCGCCGCCACCGCCAGCGGATTGGCCGCCGCGACCATGGCGTGCGGGGCGAAGGCGGCCTTGACCGACGGCTCGGAAACGGGCGGCGGCGTTTGGGCGCAAGCCGGCGACCCCGCCAGTCCAGCCGCGCCCAAGAGCCAGACCAGGGCGCGGCCAAGCCGGCGCAACTCCAAACCCACCATCACCAATTCCAGTCCTGAACCGCTCGCCTCCACCATAGTGCGCGCCGCCGCGGGGGGAAGCCTTTAGCTTGCCCCGGCGCAGATCGAGCGAGACAGCAAAAACCTCAAAAATCCCCCGCCTTTACAACGTCTCGGCTGTCGACACGCCACAACCTCAAAAAGACGCCCAAGCCCGCTTGCGCTCGCCGCCCTTCCTGGCTAGGTTCCGCGCCCTCGCCGTAAGGCAATGCGCGCCCGTAGCTCAGCTGGATAGAGCATCAGACTACGAATCTGAGGGTCGGACGTTCGAATCGTTCCGGGCGCGCCAATTTCTTCAAGAAAATCAGCAAGATGCTGACCTCTGGTTGGTCGGGTCCCGACTAAATGCGTCCCTTAGTCGGGGGTTTAGTCGGGGGAATTTCCTTTAGGCTGAGCGCCCTTTGGCCTCGAGATCGGGCGGAACGCTCGTTCCGAAGCGTGCATCGGATTCGAAGCGGGGCCGCACCACACGATTGATTACCACATTGATTTTACCGGGAAATTTGTCTCGCCGCGGGGTCCCGCTCCAAAGCCGGTGCCCACTTTCGCCGCTGGACGCGGCGTGGCTTGAGGCTGGGGAGATGGCGGCGCTCTCTCCCCTTTTTGGGCAAGGCCGCGTTATGCTCGCCAAGATTTGGAGACAAGGAACTGACGGCCCGGGCGAGCCAGGCGGACATTACCCCTCCGTCGCGTCCCTCTGGTGAGACTGCGATCAGTGACCAGCGCGTCTATCTGACGAAGAATCCGTTAGGCGTGCAGCAGCTGATGTTCGACGCTCGCGCATTCTACGCCCGGCAACGCCGCCAGCCGCTCGGCGAGCAGCCGCGCCTGGCGCGGCCGAAGACCAACGACCTTCAGCCGGTGCTCGGCCGCCTCAGGCCGGCGGACGAGGCTTAGCGCCACCAACCCGCCGCCAGACGCGCGAATCGCCACCAACACCTCAATGGCGATCGAAAGCTGGTCGCAGGAAACAATCGTCAGGACGTGGGTGAGCACACAGCCGGGGAAGGCCTGCTCGAGCTCGTCCTCGGTAAAGGTGTCACTGGCGGCGGACAGCATGGCGATGCGCTCCTTAGTCAAAATTGACGAAAGGGCGCTGGTCCGTCCCGTTTCGTTGCCGATCATCGGCCGCATCGTCTCTTTCAGAGACCGCCACCTTGCCCGGGAAGGCAGGTTGGCGTTGGGCGCAGGCCCAACTCTTGATGCAGGATCACCTTAGCCGATCCACGATTCGCCTTCAACGGGGCAGGCGGTTGAAGGGAGGGCGATCGTCCACAACGACCAGACTTTCGCGAACGACCGCATGGGTCCGCGCCCTGCCGGTTCACCCCAAGATCGTCAGCGATCTTGGAAAGGAATTGTCGTCATACCAATTGCAATTCAAATAACAATTGGTATCTATACGCTGTCGGCGATCGGCTCGACAAGGGACGGTGAATGAACATCCTGGTGACGGGGGCTACGGGCTACATTGGCGGCGCAGCGGCGAAAGCACTGCGGCTGGCGGGCTATGCCGTTTCGGGGCTCGCGCGTTCGCAAGACGCGGCGGCCAAATTGACCCAGGCCGGACTGACGCCGGTCATGGGCGATTTCGCGGATTTCGCGAGCCTGGCGGGGGCGGTCAAGCATGCCGATGTCGTCGTCAGCACCGCGAGCATCGGCTCGCTCAGCGGTGACACCGAAACCTTCCGCAAGGACCGCGACGCCGTGCGCGCCATGTTGGCAGCCCTTGAAGGCAGCGGCAAGACGCTGATCTTCACCAGCGGTTCGGCCGTCGTCGGGACCTTCGCCGACGGCGAAGCCAGCAGCGTCGTGTATGATGAGGGCGTTTCGTTGCCGCTGCCAGAATCGGTTTTCGCGCCCGACACCGCCAATGTTCACCCCATGGTGGTGGCGGGCTTTGGCGCCGCCATGGCGGCGCGGATCGAAACCGAGAACGCGGTGGTCGGGGCCACGGGACTCAAGGGCGTCGTCATGCGGCCCGGCCTCGTTTATGGCGACGGCGGAAGCTACGACATCCCGCAACTCATCGTCCTGTCCCGGGAAAACGGCATCGCGCCCCACCTGGGGTCGGGTGGGACCCTGCAGGGCTTCGTGCACATCGCCGACCTCGCGGATCTCTTCCGGCTCGCTGTCGAACGGGCTCCAAAGGGCGCTGTCCTGCACGGTGTTGTCGACGAGGTGAGCCAACGCGACCTCGCCGCAGCCGTCAGCCGCATGATCGGGGCCGGGGACAAGACCGCGAGCTTCAGCCTGGAGCAGATGTTCGGCTCGCTTGGGTCGGTGGGCGTCAGCCTTTCGCTGAACAAACGTATGTCTACTGACTGGACACGAGACATTACGGGCTGGTCGCCGATCCGCACCGACATCCTTCATGACGTGGAGTTTGGCTCCTATGCTGGCTAAAACTAAGACGCCGCTGGCGGCCGCCGCGGCGAAGAGCGCCGCTGTCCTCGGTTCGGCTTTGACCCTGCCCTGTGGCGTACGGCTTCCCAATCGCCTGGTGAAAGCGGCCATGTCCGAGCTGCTGGCCGACCCGCGCAACCGGGCGACGCCGGCGCACGAGACGCTTTATCGCGCCTGGTCCAGGAATGGCCCGGGCCTGCTGCTGACCGGCAATGTTCAGATTGATCGCCGCCACATGGAGCATGCCGGAAACGTGGCCATCCAGGGTCAGCAGGACGCAGAACAGTTGGCTGCGCTGAGGGCCTGGTCGGCCGCCGCCAAGCAAGAGGGCTCGCAGGTCTGGATGCAACTCGCCCATGCTGGCCGCCAGACGCAACGGTGGGTCAACGCCACGCCCAAGGCGCCCTCCGCCGTGCCGCTGGCCCTTCCCGGAATCAAGTTCGGAACGCCCATCTCCCTGACCCACGCGGAGATCCTCGATCTGATCGAGCGATTCGGCTACGCCGCCGGCATCGCCCGCGCGACCGGCTTCGATGGCGTGGAGCTACACGCCGCGCACGGCTACCTGTTCTCGCAATTCCTCTCTCCGCGCTCCAATCTGCGCGAGGACGATTGGGGCGGCGACCTGGCGGGCCGCGCCCGGTTTCTGCTGGAAGTCGTCAGGGCCATCCGCACGCAAGTCGGCGCCGACTTCCCAATCGGCATCAAGCTCAACTCGGCCGACTTCCAGCGCGGCGGCTTCAGCTTCGAAGACAGCCAGGTCGTCGCAGGCTGGCTCGACGATGCCAGCGTCGATCTGATCGAGATCTCCGGGGGCACCTGGGAGCAGCCCAAGATGGCCAATATCGAGGGGATCGAGCCGGCGTTCGATCCCTTTTTCAGCAAGGCCTCGCGCGACCGCGAAGCCTATTTCGCCCGCTTCGCGCCGGAGATGCGCAAGCACCTCAAACGCACCAAGCTGATGGTCACGGGGGGTTTTCGCACAGCCGCCGGGATGGCCGACGCCATCGCCAATGACGGGGTCGATTTGATCGGCCTCGGTCGGCCGCTTTGCCTCGATCCCGATGCGCCGTCGGCGCTTCTTCGAGGGGAGCCGGTCAACCTGGATCAGCCGGATGGCAAGCTGAGGCTTGGCCCTGGATTTCTGGGTCCGCAGTCGCCGGTCAAGCTCCTGCGCGCCATCAACGGCCTGGGATCGATGACTTGGTACAACGAGCAGCTGTTCCGGCTCGGCGCTGGACTGGAGCCCGATCCGAACATGAACTTTCTCCCCGCGTTCATCAGCATGCAGAAGCGCGACAAGCAGATGGCCGAGGCGCTGGATCATACCCGTTAACGCTTCAATCGAGCCCGCCGTTCTTCGGTAACGCCGAGTGGGCGCTGAACCGTGGGGGGTGTTGAAAGAGCGACAATGCGCCCGCGCGCCGCGAAGAGCGCGAACCTGACGTTGGCGGCCGACCCTGGCGGTCGTCGGCAAGCGACCGAGCGCTGCTGAGGCGGCACCGTTCATGGCAGATCGTAAGCCCGCCACCACGCTCTCTCCGCGTTTAATCGAATGCCTGAGACAGGTCGCTGATGGACTGAGCTCAGCCCCGATCGGCCGTCGACTGGGCCTGTCGGCCTGGAAATGCCGGCGGTCTCGTCAGCGGCGCGCGCCTACAATGGAACGCCGCTGGGCGCCTTGATCTCCGAAAGGGCGACGGAGGAGGTGATGTCCTGCACGCCCTCCAAGGACGACAGCCGCTCGAAGAAAAACCGTTCGTAGGCGTGTATGTCTTGTGTCACGATTTTGAGCAGGAAGTCGGCGGCCCCCATCAGCACGTGACACTCGACGACTTCGGGCATGTTGCGGATTCGGTCCGCGAAACCCGCAAGGTTCGCCCGGCCCACCGTCGTGAGCTTCACGAGGGCGTAGATCTGGGCGTCGAACCCCAATTTCTTGCGATCGAGCACCGCGCATTCGCGAAGGATATATCCGTTTTCGCGCAGCCGCTGGAGCCGCCGCCAGCAAACGGGCTGCGAGAGGCCGACCTCCGCCGCCAATTCGGCGGTGGAGCGGGTGCTGTCCTGTTGGAGTGCGCGTAACAGGCGGCGATCGGCGTCGTCAATATTATTCATAAGGTGCGTATTTTTCGAATTAATATCACGACACTATCTCAGATGGCGCAGGAAATGAAAAGAGTTCACGCACGATCCCGAATAAGGTGTCGGCCTTCAGGAGGATCCGATGCAGGCCGAAACCAACCCCAGCTTCGACGCTCACGAAAAGGTGGTCGCGTTTGAGGACAAGAAGTCTGGTCTGGCCGGCGTCATCGCCATCCATTCAACCCACCTCGGCCCGGCCGCGGGCGGCTGCCGGATGGCCACCTATATCAGTCCCGCGGCGGCCCTGACCGACGCGCTGCGGCTCTCCCAGGGAATGAGCTACAAGAACGCCATGGCCGGCCTGGCGGCCGGCGGCGGCAAGGCGGTGTTGTATCGGGCCGGACCCGGCGTCGCCCGTGAGGCCCTCTTTGAGGCGTTTGGGGCGGCCGTCGAAGATCTGGCTGGCCGTTACATCACTGCGGGGGATGTCGGCACTAGGGTCGCCGACATGCAGACGGTGGCGCGCCGCACCCGCTATGTGTCCGGCCTGCCTACGCGCGATGGCCGCGCCGGCGGCGACCCGTCGCCATGGACCGCGCTGGGGGTGTTCGTGGCGCTAGAAACCGCCGCGCCGCGCCGCTTGGCCGGGGCCCGCGTGGCGGTGCAGGGCCTAGGATCGGTCGGATACAAGCTGTGCGAGCGGCTGCACGCCGCTGGCGCGCGCCTGATCGTCGCCGATGTCGACAGCGCTCGCGCCGAGGCCGCGCGCCGAGCGTTCGGCGCCGAGATCGCGAGCGTCGAGGCCATCCACGCCGCGCACGCGGACGTGTTCTCGCCCAACGCCATGGGCGCGGTCCTCAACATCGACACGATCCCGGAGCTGGGGGCGCCCGTGGTGTGCGGCGGCGCCAACAACCAGCTCGCCACGGCCGAGGATGGCGAGCGCCTGTTCGCCCGGGGCGTGACCTACGCGCCGGACTATGTCGTCAACGCGGGCGGCATCATCAATGTCATGGCCGAGTATCTCCATAGTCCCGGTGAGGCCGTGGAGACGCAGGTCCTGGCGATCGCCGACCGTGTTAGGGAGGTTCTGGCTGCGGCGGCCGTGGAGCGTGCGCCGCCTCACCAGATCGCCGACCGGATGGCGCGTGAGCGTATTGGCCGCCGCTCGCTCCAACCAGCGGTATGACAGCCTTCCGGCTGGTCGTGGAGACGCGGGGTGGGATCAGCGACCTGGGCCGGGTGGTCGATGCGCTCTCGCTCTATGACCTAACGCCCGAGCAGTTCCGCTGCGCGCGCGAAGGCCCAGGCCTTCATATCGAAGCTGTGTTGGGAGGATCCGAGCAGGCCCGTGCCCGGTGCCTGGCCCGCGTCCGTGTTTTGCCGTGTGTCCTAAGCGCTGACTCCGAACCCGGCGCCTAGACCGGCGGACGCACCGCGCATCAACGAGCGCCCTCGACTTGGTGGCGGCCCGGACTTCCGCGGCCGGGCCAACTGGGAGACCAGGCCTCGAGCAGCCTGTCGCTTGGGTCGGCGCGAAAACCAGGATGGCGCGTTTGGCGTCGCGATCCTGCGGTGCCGACGATGACCTCTGCGGCTATGACGCCGCCAGCCCAACATGGATATCGTTCATAATCTGAGTCACAATTGGCGTTCAGATAATTACCTGTCACTGAGTGCGGCGACGGACATTTCGAGAAGGACTCGTGGACCAGTGCGACTGTCACGTTTGACCCGCGCCCAACAGCAATCGGTGACCAAGGAGCGGTTGCTCGCCGCCGCCGAACAGGTCATCGATCGTCACGGTTTTGGCGGCGCTTCAGTCGACCTGATTACCGCCGAGGCGGGCTATTCCAAGGGCGCGATCTATTCCAACTTCGAGAGCAAGGATGCCGTCTTTCTCGAACTGCTGCGTCGATATATGGAACGGGACATGGCGGAACTGGAGCGGATCGTCAGTCTCGATCCGGATCAGCTCTCTGCGGCCGTGACCGAATGGCTCGAAAACCTGTACGCCGAAAGCGATTGCCCGCTGTTGTCGACCGAGCTCCAACTCCAAGCCCGAAGGAGCCCGGCCTTCGCTGGGCATTATTACGCACTGCAAGACCAGCAGATCCGCACCTTGGCGCGGATCCTCGAGCGCTACTTCGAGGTGTCGTCGATTCCACTTCCAATGGACTCGCTCGATCTGGCCGGCGCCCTGATCGCCCTAGCCCATGGTGTCACCCTGCAACGACCGCGGAGCGAGCGGGGCGCACCCAGCGACGCTGCGCGGGTTGTCGGAGACATGCTGAAAATCCTCACGCAACGCTAAGCGTCGTGGTGGTCACCACGTCCGCAGCCTCCGCAGCCTCCGCAGCGGGATAGTTCAGCTCGATCGTCACGCCTGAGGGGTCGGTGAGGAACACCTGGTGAAGACCCAGGGATGGAACGGTGCGTTCGGTGAAGTTGTGCCCGAGCGCTTTGAGGCGGCCTCGCATCTCGGACCAGCCTTGGGCGAGGAAGGCGATGTGATCCACCGATCCCGAACCGGAAAGGCTCCGAGGGGTCCGATCCCCGAGGTAGCGCCGTAGCGCTTCCGGATCGTCCGGATCCACCCCGATGATGTGTACCACACCGAATTCGGACTCGTCGTCGCCCTGATAGAGCCAGAGGCCGGGGAACGCGAACGGCGGCCGGAACCCGACCCGAAACCGCATGACCTCGGTGTAAAATCGTCGGGACGCTTCCAGATCCGATGTGCGGATCGAGTAGTGCGCCAACTTGCAAATCGCCATTGGACCGATCCTCGAGCGCCAACCTGCAGCGCCTAGCCCTATAAATACCTATTGATATTCGGATGTCACTTGGTATTTGATGAAGGCGGTCCGCGTCTAGTCGAGGTGGCGGGGTCGATCGATCAGAAACTGAATTGGGAGCGGCGCCGTGGGCAGACTCAGCGGGAAAGTGGCGATTATAACCGGGGCCGCTGGCGGCCAGGGCGAGGCTGAGGCCAGGCTGTTCGTCGCCGAGGGCGCCCAGGTTGTGATCACGGATATTCAGGACCAGGTCGAACAGGTCGCCGCCGACCTCGGCGACGCTGCCATCTTCCTCAGGCACGACGTCTCCGACAGCGTGGCCTGGACCCAGGTGGTGGCCGAAGCGCTACGGCGGTTCGGCCAGGTCGACGTGCTCGTCAACAATGCTGCGATGTTCAATCCTAAGCCGCTGATCGAGACCAGCGCCGCCGAAATGGTGCAGCATTTCAGCGTGAACCAGCTCGGCGTGTTTTTCGGGATGCAGGCCGTGATCGCGCCGATGAAGGCGGCGGGCGCCGGCTCCATCGTCAACATCTCCTCGGTTTCGGGGATGCGGAACATCCCCGGCCAGTTCGCCTACGCCGCCTCCAAATGGGCTGTGCGGGGGATGACGGGGAACGCCGCGGCGGAGCTGGCGCGTCTCGGCATCCGGGTGAACTCTGTTTATCCGGGCCTGATCAACACAGCGATGCTCGCCGGGAATTCCGCGGACACCAACGCGCGCTTCGCCCGCGGGGCGCCGCTCGGCCGCATGGCGGACGCCAAGGAGGTCGCGGAGGTCGTCGCGTTTCTCGCCTCGGACGCCGCAAGCTACGTCACCGGCGCTGAGATCGCCGTCGATGGAGGCGTGCGCCTGTGAGCGTGCCGGGCAAGCTGCACGGGCGGGTCGCGGTCATAACGGGCGGCAGCTCCGGCATTGGATTTGAGGCGGCCAAGCTCTTCGTCGCGGAGGGCGCCTTCGTCTATGTCACCGGCCGAAGGCAGGCGCAGCTCGACACGGCCGTTGCGGCGATAGGAGACGCCTGCTGTGGCGTCCAAGGGGACATCGCGAACCCGAATGACCGCGAGCGCCTCTTTGGCAGGGTAGCGGTCGACAACCGCCGGATTGACGTGCTGTTCGCCAACGCTGGCGTTGGCGATTTTGGCCCCATGGGCAAGATTACCGACGAGCACTTCGAGCATATCGTCAGCGTCAATCTCAAAGGTACGCTGTTCACGATGCAGGACGCGTTGCCGCTTCTCAATGATGGTGCGTCCGTGATCCTCACCGGCTCAATCGCTGGAGTGAAGGGGTTTCCGGAACTTGTCGTCTACAGCGCTACGAAGGCGGCTCTAAGGTCTGTTGTCCGGACCTCGGCCGCAGGCCTCCGTGACCGGAAAATTCGCGTGAACCTGCTCACACCCGGGACGACCGATACGCCGATTATCGCGCCGATGCCCGAGCAGGTTAAGTCCGGCTTCGCCCGCCTGGCGCCACTCGGGCGCTTGGCCCATCCGAGGGAAATCGCCGGCGCGGCCCTGTTTCTGGCGGGTGACGACGCCAGCTTCGTGACCGGGGTTGAATTGTTCGCTGACGGCGGCGCGGCGCAGGTCTAGAGGGAGCCGAACGGACGAGCGGCCCGATTTCCAGGTCGTGACTGGCGTCAGCTCGGGTGCGCTGGTGGCGGTGTTCGCCTTCAAGACTCGGCGGGGTTCTGCCCCGGGGACCCCTTCCCCGCCCATTGAGCAAAGGGAAGCGTCAGCTCGGCGCGCTCAACGTCCGACTTCCAACCGGTAACGCCGACTGGCGCAAAGCCCCGCGCCCCAGGGCCTCTCGGCAAGGGCGTCGCCATCGTCGCATCGACCACGAGTCCGGCCGGCCCTTGTCCTCCCCTGTCCATGCATATCGATACCTCTGGCCAAATCACTGTAGATGTTCCCTTATTGAAAATAATTTGCCAAATCAGACAGGAGTTTGGCATTTGGACGGTGAGGGCAAGCATGCGGCTGGCAGCGGAACGTGGGGCCGACACGCTCGGATGGGCTTTCAAGGCCCTTCCGGGGTCAGGATCGCCCCTCCGTCTCGGCGAGATCGCAACCCGCGGATGGAACATTCTCGATCAGGATGTGATGCTGCCGGCTGCCGTGATCCGGCAAACAGCACTTGATCACAATCGGCGCTGGATGAAGGCCTTCATCGATTTGGCAGGAGTACGCATCTGCCCCCACGGCAAGACGACGATGAGCCCCCAGCTCATGGCCATGCAACTGTCCGATGGCGCCTGGGGGATCACCGCGGCGACGGCGGCGCACGTTCGAACCTACCGACAGTTCGGGATTGATCGCATCATCCTCGCCAACCAGCTCGTCGGAAAACAGAATATCGCCTACATTTTCGACGAACTGCGGCGGGACCCCGGCTTTGATTTCTATTGCCTGATCGATTCCCTCGAGTCCGCCGAACTTCTGGAGGTCGAGGCCCAGCGCCACGGCTATCACGGACAGGTCCAGGTCCTACTTGAACTCGGCATGGCGGGTGGGCGAGCAGGCGTTCGAGACGACGCGCGCGCTCTTGAACTCGCCGGGCGGATTTCGATATCGACATGCCTCGTCCTTCGCGGGATCGAAGCCTTCGAGGGCATTGTTCAGGGGGCCGATGGGGCCGAGGCCGCCATGGCCCGGCTGATCGACCGGATCGCGTGGCTCGCCGAAACCTGCGATGCCCAAGGCTTGTTCACCGGCGCGCCGATCCTGAGTGCTGGCGGATCGTCCTTCTTCGACGTCGCGGCCGCTACGCTGTCGCGAGCGACGTTACGCGGCCGATTCGAAGTGGTCCTCCGCAGCGGGTGCTATCTTGTCCACGACAGCGACTTCTACCGCGAGTTGCTCGACCAGCTTCTCGTTCGGTCGCCCAGCGTCACGGCCTTGGGCGAGGGGCTGCGGCCGGCGCTCGAGTTGTGGGCGTGCGTGCATTCGCGACCTGAGGCCGGCCGCGTCATCGTCGGGCTTGGCAAGCGCGACGCTTCCTTCGACATTCATCTGCCGAGGCCTGAGAGGTGGGCGCGGACCCGGCGCCAGGGCGCGCTTCCCCTCGACGGCCATAAGACCGTTCGCCTCGACGATCACCACGCCTATCTGGATGTCCCCGGGGACTCTCCCCTGGCCGTCGGCGATCTGGTGTGCTTCGGCATCTCACACCCCTGCACGACCTTTGACCGTTGGCCGGCGATCTATCTTGTCGACGATGGCCTGACGATCACCGGCGTCGTTCAGACCTACTTTTGACCCACTGCGACCCGCGCGGCGGCCGTGGCGGGCGCGCGACTGCCCTCCGTGGAAAAGGCTTCGCGGGCATCGCGAAGTTCCTCGTCCGGCGCCGAACACACCACGAGCACCCGACAGGGCGTGTCGAGCACGGCCACATAGGCGTGACCCATGTTTCCGTCAAAATAGATCGAATCGCCCAGCTCAAGACGGGCCGGTTTGTATAAATCGCAATAGAAGTCGACTTTTCCCTCGATAACAACGGCGTATTCTTCGCCGGGATGGCGCATCAAATCTTCGAATTCGTCGATGGACCTGGCGGTCACGTCGATGAACATAGGATTCAGGCTCTTATGGACGATATCCGACGACGGATATTGATACTGGTAAGTTGTCGTCTTGATGATGGGGCCGTCGCCCGATCGGGTGATCTCGCGCCGACCCAGAACGGGCGCGGTGTCCCGCTTGCCGGCGTTTCGCGGCGCGTCATTGATGAGATCCGTAAGGTCGACGCCGAGCGATTGGCTGAGCTTCAACAGTTTCACGTAGCTCATGCCAAGCTTGCCATTCTCGAGCTTGGACAGGGTTGAAATTGGAAGTCCGGTGATCGCGGAGAAATCCTTTAGCGTGGCGCCTCGCCGCCGCCGCAAGGCGCGTAGGGCGCCCCCCGGGCTAGACGTCTTTTTTTCCAAATCGACCTGCAACTCAGTGGCCTCCGCCGGCTCAGCGGCCGCAGTCGCCGCAGTGAAATTACTTTTCATCGAATCTCGAAAAACTATCATAAATGGAAAAGCACGCAAACAGGCGGGCGGCCAGCCGCCTGAGCTTGGATCGGAGGGGCCGGGCTCCGACTATGCGCCGGTACGGCTCGCCTTTACTGTGTCGCTGATGGCCTGAGAAGCCAGCGTTGGATCCCCGCACGTCCAACGGTCGCGCCCGACCACACCGGAGCCGCCAACGCCGTCGCGCGACAGGCTCCATCCGTGGATCGCGGGCTTCCACCGTGGCAGCCTCGCAACGCCCGCCGGTCAAGCCTTGTCCGGAGACTTGTCTTTTGTCGCTTCGAGGGCGAGGCGGCCCACGTCCTCGGACTCCATGGAACCCGGCTCGCTGCCTTCGAAGGTCATCCAGGTCGACCAATGACCTTCAAGCTCGCGCAGACGCAGCTGCGCCGTTGGCCAGATCTCAAGACCGACCGCGTTGATCAAGGCCTCGCCGAACAGGAGCGGCAGGGCCAGGCTGTCCCAGATACTGTCGGTGCCAACCTTCAGCGCAAAGATGACATTGGCGTTGGTCGAAATCGGCGAAATCCATTCGTCGGTGATCAGTATGATCACGCAGCCCTTGGCCGCGGCGACCCGCGCCAATTCGATCGCGCCGCGCTGATAGCGGCGCACGTCCATGGCGACGAGCACGTCCTTCGGCCGCATGTCGATGATTTGCTCGGCCGCGTCGACGGTGCCGGCGTCTAGCATGTGAACATCGGAGCGCATCGCATGGAGCGTCGTGGCCAGATGCGCCATCACCGAGCGCGTCATCCGCCCCCCCGCCAGGAAGATACGCCGTGAGCGATCGGACAAGATGCTCACCACATATTTGAAGTCCGCCTCCTGGATCTGTCCGACGGACTCACCAATATGGCCACTGACCTCTTTCATCAGGCCGAGAAAGCCTGAGCCGTCCAAAGGCGCCGTGGTCGAAAGGGCCCGCTGCTTGTCGATCGGCGACCGGAACTGTTCCGCGACTTCGCCGCGCAGGGTTTCGCGGAACGCGATGAACCCGGGATAGCCCAGGCGACAGACAAACCGGGTGATGGTTGCGGTGCTGACGTGCGCCTTGTCGGACAGGTCCGAGATACTGCCCAGCGCCGACAAGGGATAACCGCTCAAGATCGCGTGGGCGACCTTCTTCTCGGCCTTGGTCAACGTCTCCCAGGCCGCTCTTATGGTTTCCGACACGGTGATACCCACGCGACATACTCGGCGGTGCCGTGGCAGCGTTCAAGGAAAATAATATTTCGTAGTGGCCTAAATTTGGAACTCTTGAAAGTTTAATTTCACTCAGATAGCGTCTGTTCGAAGCGGGCGGATCGACGAGGGCGAGTTGGATTCCAAGATTTTTTGTGTGTCTCCCATTGATGGGAAGGTGTTCGTCGAGCGCGCCTGCGCCAGCGATGTGCAGGTTGACGCCGTCCTCGGCGCCGCCGCTACGGCCGGCCGGGCGTGGCGTGGGATCGGCCTCGCCGCGCGCGCCGAATTGTGCCGCGCCTTCGTGGCGCGCGTCGCCGCCGATTCCGATCAGCTGACCGTTGAATTGGCCCTGCAGATGGGACGTCCGGTCGCCGTCGGGTCTGGAGAGATCAGAGGTTTCCGCCAGCGCGCGCTTCGGATGATCGATCTGGCCGAAGACAGCTTGGCCGACCTGGCCGTCGACCCCGCCCAACCACTCGGCCGGTTCATTCGACGCGAGCCGCTCGGCGTGTTCCTGACCATCGCCCCGTGGAACTATCCGTTCCTGACCGCGGTCAACAGCTTGGTTCCGGCCTTGATGGCCGGCAACGCCGTGATCCTGAAGCACTCCTCCCAGACCCCGCTGGTCGCCGAGCGGCTCGTCGAAGCCGCGTCGGATATCTTGCCTACGGGCCTGTTCAGTTTTCTTCACCTTGGCCGCGAGGCGACTGGGAAACTGGTTCAGGACGCGCGGATCGGTGGCGTGGCTTTCACCGGGTCGGTCGCCGGCGGGGCCGAGATCGAACGCGCGGGAGCCGGTCGCTTCATCCCCATTGGGTTGGAACTAGGCGGGAAAGACCCGGCCTATGTGCGGGCCGACGCGGACCTCGCCGCCGCCGTGGAGAGCCTGGTGGACGGCGCGTTCTTCAACTCTGGCCAGAGCTGTTGTGGCGTCGAGCGGATTTACGTGGCGAAGCCCATCTTCAAGGACTTCGTCGAGGCGTTCCGCGCGATGACCCTGAATTACAGGCTCGGGGACCCGATCGACCCCAGCACGACCATCGGGCCGATGGTGCGGGCCCAGTCCGCACGGTTTGTCGAAGGCCAGATCGCCGAGGCGATCGCCGCTGGCGCGCGCGCGCTGATCGCGCCGCAAGCGTTTGCCGCTGTCGACCCAACCTCGGCCTACCTGGCGCCCCAGGTGCTGATCGACGTCGACCACACCATGCGCTTGATGACCGAGGAAACCTTCGGTCCGGCGGTGGGGATCATGCCGGCCCAGGACGACGCCGAGGCGGTCGCCCTGATGAACGACTCCGACCTCGGCCTGACCGCCAGTCTCTGGACCCGGGACACCGAGCGCGCCTTGGCGCTTGGCGGCGAGATCGAGACCGGCACGGTGTTTCTCAACCGCTGCGACTATCTCGATCCCGACCTGGCCTGGACCGGCGTCAAGAACTCCGGACGCGGGTGCTCACTGTCGCCCCTGGGCTATGGCCAACTCACGCGGGTGAAATCCTACAATTTCGAGCGGGCGCTGGCGTCATGACCGGGCTGGCTGGAAATTGGAACTATCCGACCAATATCCGGTTCGGCGCGGGCCGGATCGATGAGCTCGCGGCGGCCTGCCGGGAGATCGGGATCGAACGGCCCCTCCTGGTCACCGACCGCGGCTTGGCTGGCAATCCCATGATCACCGAGGCGTTCGCCGCCGCCAAGACGAGTGGGCTGCGCATCGCCCTCTTCAGCGATATCTCCAGCGATCCGACCGGCGAGGACGTGACGCATGGCGGGTCGGCTCTGCGCGCCCATGGCGCGGACGGGGTCATCGCCTTTGGCGGGGGCAGCTCGCTCGACGCCGGCAAGGCCATGGCGTTCGCGGCCCACCAAACCCGTCCCTTGTGGGATTTCGAAGACGTCGGCGATAACTTCAAACGGGCCGACGCCTCGAAGATCCTCCCCGTGATCGCTGTGCCGACCACGGCCGGCACCGGCTCCGAGGTCGGCCGGGCCAGCGTCATCAAGGACGAAGACGCCCGGGTCAAGCGCATCATCTTCCACCCGCTCATGCTGCCCAAGATGGTCATCGCCGACCCCGCCCTGACCATCGGGCTGCCGCCCGCGCTCACCGCGGCGGTGGGCATGGACGCCCTGTCTCACAACCTCGAGGCCTATTTTGCGCCAGGCTATCACCCGTTCGCCCGCGGCATCGCCGTCGAGGGCGTGCGGCTGGTGAGGGACTGGCTGGCCACGGCGGTGCGCGAACCCGCCAATATCGAGGCCCGCGCGCACATGCTCGCCGCCTCCCAGGCCGGAGCCACCGCCTTCCAGCGTGGCCTTGGCGCCATGCACGCCCTGGCCCATCCGCTGGGCGCCCTCTACGGCGTGCACCACGGCCTCCTGAACGCCGTCCTGATGCCCTACGTCATTGCCGCCAACCGCTCGGCGATCGAAGGCGATGCCGAATATCTTGCGTCGGTTCTGGGGTTTGGCGGCGGGGTTGACGGGCTCCTGGCCTGGGTGCTCGCGCTTCGGCGCGAGGTGGACATCCCCCACACCCTGGCCGACGTCGGGATCCCGGCCGACGACGTCGCCCTGGTCGCGCGGATGGCCGTAGAGGACGGCTCCGCCGGCACCAATCCGATCGACTTCAGCGCCGCAGCCTACGCCGATCTGTTCGAGAAGGCCTTGGCCGGCGACCTTCCCACAGGCGCCTGAGGCCCTCGATGAGCATCGACAGCGATCTGCAGCTTCTCATCGTTGAGGGCAACACGCCATCAAGGAACGCGGAGATGCACGCCTCGGGCGGACGCGCTTATTCCGAGGTCTACCGCAGGGTGCTGCAAGCGATCGAACCGCAGGCGACGTGCCGGGTTCTGCGACCTTGCGAGGAAGCCCTGGACGAGATCCTGAAGCCTATCGACCTCGCCGCCGTCGATGGCGTGGTGCTGACCGGATCCACGCTGAACGTCTACAACTCAACCCGGGACGTCACCCGACAGGTCGCCTTATTCGAGCGACTGTATGCCGGCGGGGTTCCGATTTTCGGCAGTTGCTGGGGTCTGCAGGTGATGGCGACGGCGCTCGGCGGCCGCGTGCGCCGCAACCCGTTGGGCCGTGAAATCGGCATAGCGCGCGATGTCCAGCTCACAGCGGCGGGCGCGGAGCATCCGATGTATGCCGGCAAACCCCGGCTATTCGACTCGATCGCCACCCACGTGGACGAGGTCGAGTATTTGCCCAGCGGTTGTTCGGTTCTGGCCAAGAACGCGGCCTGCGCGATCCAGGCCGCGGCGATCGATGACGGCCAGCACTCGTTCTGGGGTGTGCAGTATCATCCAGAGTTCGATTTGGAGGAGCTGACCCGTTGCCTGCGCCGAAGCGACGCCGCCCTCATTGGCGAGGGCTTTTTCGAAACACCCGCCGAGCTTGACGCCGTCTGTACGAGTCTCCTGCGGATCCATAGCCAATCCCAAGCGCATCTTGCCCGCAGGAGCGTTTACGGAATCAGCGACACCGTCGTCGACGCCGCGGTGCGGCGCCTGGAGATCGCGAATTGGCTTGGGACGGTCGTGGGGCCCCGCGCTGCGATCCGACGCGGATAAGCGACGCAGTTCCCGGAAACCTAGGCTCCCTGGCCGCGAGCGTGCGCCTAGATCGAGGACATGGGGCCGGCGACAGCATGCCTGCGTTCAGTCGCGCGCCGCTCTAGTAATCAACATTCGACGACATTCACGGCGAGGCCGCCGAGGCTCGTTTCCTTGTATTTGGAGCGCATGTCCTCGCCTGTCTGGCGCATGGTCTCGATGACCGCGTCCAACGAGACGATATGGTGGCCATCGCCGTGCAGGGCGAGATGGGCCGCGTTGATCGCTTTGAGAGCCCCCATCGTATTGCGTTCGATGCAGGGGATCTGGACCAGTCCCCCGATCGGATCGCAGGTGAGCCCCAGATTGTGCTCCATACCGATTTCCGCGGCGTTCTCAATCTGCTCGTTGCTCCCGCCAAGCGCCGCCGCCAGTCCCGCGGCGGCCATCGAACAGGCCACGCCGACCTCGCCTTGGCAGCCCATTTCCGCCGCGGAGATCGACGCGCGCTTCTTGTAGAGGAATCCGATCGCCGCCGCGGTGCGCAGGAATATCCGGCTGGCGGCCGGGTTCTGCGGCGCAGCGAAGATCTCGTAATATTTCAGAACAGCCGGAATGATGCCCGCCGCGCCGTTGGTCGGCGCGGTCACGACGCGACCGCCGGCGGCATTCTCCTCATTGACCGCGAGGGCCCAGAGGCTAACCCACTCGAAGACCGTCGAAGGATCGGACCGCGGACCGCGCGCCATCAGCGTAGCATGCAGCGCCTTAGCCCTGCGTCGAACCTTCAGCGATCCGGGCAAGCCGCCCTCGCGCTGACAGCCAAGCTCGATGCAGGCGAACATAGCGGTGCGGACCGCATCCAGAAAAGCGTTTGTCTCCTCGCCCGATCGCCAAGCTGCTTCATTGGCCTCGACGATCGCGCTGATCGTGAGTCCGGTGTCGCGTCCGATCCGAAGCAGTTCTGCAGCCGACCCGAAGGGGTAGGGCGCTTTCACGTTTACCAGCGCGGGCGGTTCGTGCTCGCGCCGGATCGCCCCACCGCCGATCGAAAAATAGGTCGCTTCTATCTCACCGGCGTCGGACATCAGCGCTTCAAAGCGCATCGCGTTGGAATGGCCGGGTAGAAAATCGCCCTTGCGAAAGACGACGGTCGTATCCTTCGAAAAGCAGATCTCCGTCCTTCCACAGAGTTTCAGCCGGCCGGAGGATTCGATCTGCGCGATGATCGCGGGAACTTGAGCCGGATCGACGCCCTCGGGCGTCCAACCCGCGAGTCCGAGCAAGACGGCGATGTCGGTCGCATGGCCTCGGCCGGTTAGCGCGAGCGATCCAAACAGACTGCAGCGAACCGAAGAGACGTCGCCGATCGATACGATACGGGATGCGAAGTCCCGAGCGGCCCGCATGGGACCCACGGTATGTGAACTCGATGGTCCGATGCCGATCGTGAACAACTCCGTGACACTGATCTCTCGGGCTCCCTCGAACTGTTCGGTGCTCGCGAATACATCGTCAATATCGGGGGACCGCTTCACCTGTTCTCCATGTGCTGACAGGGTGGTGGCCCGCATCGGGGTCACTCAGACTGAAGCTCGAATTTTCACGGATTGTCACTATTTGCAAGTTCTCGGATCGAGACAAGCTCGTGCCCTAAAAACGCTGCCATGGCTGCGCGGATTATATTTGGCGTAAAATCAATGACATATGAAATGACCGACCCGAGACGCTCTGCAACTTTTTTTTCGATTTCAGTTATTGAAAATTTTTCGTCGCGTTGGTAGGGGTTGAGCAGCGCCCGCCGCCTTGCCGTGGTATCCGCCCAAGGGCGTCGCTTCGAAGCCCGACGATATGGAGCCACGATGGTCTTGCCCCGCCAGAGTTGGGTCCTCCGAGGGACGGTCGGCGCGTCGATGGCCGGTCTGACGCCCGCGCGGAAGCCAGTCCCGCATGCAAAGGGGAAAGCATGACGGTTTCGAACCTCGAAAAGCTGGACGACGCCATCGCGCCGATATTGGCTGCGGCGCGCATCCCCGGCGGCGCGATAGCGATCGTCTCCGGCGGCGAAACGGTCTTCGCCAAGGGATATGGCCGCCGGGACGAGGAGGGCCTGCCGGTCACCGCCGACACGCTCTATCCGATCGCCTCGACCACCAAGGCGATGAATGGCACGCTTTTGGGCATACTCGTCGATGAGGGGCTGATCGGGTGGGACGTTCCGGTGCAGCACTATCTGCCGCGGTTCCGACTTGCCGATCCCGTCCGCAGCCCGCTGGTCACAATCCGCGACCTCTTGACGATGCGGACCGGTCTCCCGCGTCACGACTGGCTATGGCTGGGCAATCCCACGCCCCGAGAAGATCTGGCCGAGCGGTTCCAGCATCTTGAACTGACGGCGGGCTTTCGCGAGCGCTTTCAGTACAACAACCTTCTGGTGACGCTGGCGGGCCATGTGGCCGAAGTGGTCACCGGATCGAGTTGGAACGTGCTCCTCAAAGAGCGCCTGCTCGATCCGCTGCTCATGGTCGAGACCCGGTTCACGCCGCCGAGCCAGGGGGACTTCACCAGATCCTGGTCCGAAAACGGCGACCGCCAACTCACGCCCTATGACCATATCGCCGCCGAGTGCACGGCGCCGTCTGGCGGGGCGATCTACTCGACGGTGCGGGAGATGGCGCACTGGCTCTCGTTCAACCTGAACGGCGGATACGCGCAGGATGGTCGGCAACTGATCAAACCTGAGACGCTGGCCGAGATTCGCAAGCCTCAGATGGTGATGGGCGCCTTCGCCGGTCTCAGCGCGCAAGCTGCCTACGGCCTTGGGTGGATGATTGACCCGTACAATGGTCTCCCCCGCATTTGCCACGGCGGAGATCTGCACCAAGTCAACAGCGAGGTCGCGTTCTTTCCCCGCCAGAACCTCGGCATGGTCAGTTTCGTCAACTTCGGATCGCCGGGCGTCGCGGCCCTCATCAATCAACATGTGATCGATACCGTGATGGGCGTGACGCCCGAGACGACGATCGAAACCAAGCTGGCCGGCTACGAGAAGATGGTCGAGGATCGACGTACGGCCAACCAGGCGGCGCGCAGGGTCGAGAACACGGCGCCTTCCCATCCGCGCGCCGCCTATTCGGGGATCTATAATCATCCGGGCTACGGCGAAGTGCTGATCGAGGCTCGGGACGACGACTTGACGCTCCGGCGTGGGGTCTTCGAAATCCCGCTTGAGCATTGGCACTATGACAGCTGGGTCGCACGCGACGCGAGCCGGTTCTGGATCCATGGCCAGCATCCGTTCGAGCGATCGAACCGCTTCCAATTCGGGACCGACGCCGACGGCGACATTTCGACCCTGACGACCGTGCTCGACACGACCACCGCGCCCATCCGGTTCCAGAAACGCACGGCCTAACTTCGACCCTGCCAATTGAGGCCTTCGATCGATGCCCAGGAAGACTGCCGTCACGTTCGACGAAAGGAAGATCGACGCAATCTTCGCGGACCTCGACCAGGGCCATTTGCCCGGCGCGGCGGTGGGCATCGCGATCGGGGGGATGCCGGTCTATCGCCGAGGCTTCGGCCTGGCCAACATGGAACTTCCGGTGGTGCTCGCCCCGACGATTCGAATGCGCCTCGCCTCCACCACCAAGCATTTCGCCGCGCTCGCCTTCCTGCTGCTGTGCGAGGACGGCAAGGCGACGATCGACGATCCGATCGGCAGGCACCTTCCAGAGCTGCATCCCGTGGCCCACGCCGTCACCCTGCGGCAGTTAATGGGCCATGTCGGCGGGCTACGGGACGCGTTCGATATCTGTCACCTGTTCAGCGGGGTCGGGCAGCGAATCTCGAGCCCCGAGTTGCTGTCGTTCTATCGCGAGATCGACGATGTGAACGCGGCGCCCGGGGTGACTTGGAACTACAACAACGGCGGCTACATGATGTTGAGCGCCGCCATCGAACGGATCGCCGATCGGTCGCTTGAGGAGGTTCTGCACGAGCGCATCTTCGCGCCGGTGGCGATGAACGACACCCTGCTTCGCCGCTTCGACACCGACTTCTTGCCGAACAGCGCCACGCCGCACATGACCAGGCCGGGGGGCGGCTTCGAGAAATCCTATGTGGGCTCTGCCTCTGACGGCTGCGGCGGGATGGTTTCAACCATCGACGACATGCTGCGCTGGCTCGCGCACATGGACGCGCCCTGGGTCGGCACGAAATCGACCTGGGCCCTCATGAGGGCGCCCCAGACCTTAGCCAACGGCTGCTCGACGAGCTACGGCCTTGGCCTGCATAACCACGCGCACCGCGGAGTAGCCACGATCGGCCACTCGGGCAACATCATGGGCTCCAGCGCTCAGATGCTGAAGGCGCCGGCGGCCGGGCTCGATGTCGTGGTGATGGTCAACCGCGGCGACGTTTCCGCCGCCGTGCTGGCCGACCGGATCCTCGACGCCTGCCTGCCGGATCTCGGTCCGGTCCCGGGGCCTCCCGAGGGTCCGTTCGCGACCGGACTCTACCGCTCGCCGCAGACCGGCCGTGTCGTTGAGCTCGCCGCCTCTGCCTCGGCCTATGTCGGGAACGCCGACGTCCAGCAGATCGCGTCGATAGACGGCGCGGCGGTGCCCCTGGCGCGCGATGGCGCGGGCGCGTGGAGGCCGGCGGGAATCGTCAGCTCCATGAACCTGGCCTTGACCTTCAAGGGAGACCCGGAGCGGCCGGCGTCGATCCGGCTCAGCGACTACGGCAACGTCGATGAACTAGTGGCGGTGACCCCGGTGGCGGAGGCCGACGTCGTCGCGATCGTGGGGCGCTATAGCTCCCGGTCCACGGGAACCGAAGCGTCAATTTCCCAGACCGAGCACGGCCTGCAGCTGAGCACGATCGGCCGGTTCGGCTCGGCGGAGTTCAAGTTGGAAGCCGTCGCGGACCGGATCTGGCGGGCCACGGCAAAGGGCGGCGTCGGGTCGGTCGTAATCCTGACCTTCGACCCTGACGGCGCGAGCTTCCACCTCTCAAGCTTCAGGACGCGCGGACTTCCCTTTCGGAGATGCTGATGACGCCCCGTCGGGGGCGGCCAGGCGGATGAGGTATTCCGTTCAAAGCAAGGCCCCTTCAGCGAAAACCTGGAAGGTCTGAGCGCAGATCGACCCGGACGCCGAGCCCCGGAAGATAGCGGACGAAACCGCGCCGTGAACCCTTTGGCCCTCTCGTTCAACTCAAGTGACTTCACGTACAGGACGCAAACTATGGACTCCCTGCACATCCACACCATGAAGCTCCACATCGCTGTCGAGCGGTGGCCGCTGATTAAACCGTTCAGGATCACGGGGCATACCTCGTACGAGGCCGTGGTGGTGCTGGTGACCCTAGAGAAGGAGGGTCAGGTCGGTCGGGGTGAGGCGGTGGGGGTCCACTATCGCAACGACACGCCGGAGCTCGCGCGGACGGCGCTCGAAGCGCTTCGGACGACGATCGAGAGCGGATTGAGCCGCGAGTCGCTGCAGACGCTTCTGCCGCCGGGGGGCGCGCGCAATGCGCTGGAGAGCGCGCTTTGGGACCTTGAAGCGAAACTTATCGGCCGCCCGGCCTGGAGCTTGGCCGGACTGCAGAATCCCAGGCCCCTGCTAACGACGATGACCTGTGGCGCCGAGACCCCCGAGGAAATGGCGGCGACGGCGCTGGGATATGTCGAGGCTCGCGCGATCAAGCTCAAGCTCACGGGCGACGCCGTCGACGCCGAGCGCGTTCGCGCCGTGCGCCAAGCCTGCCCTGACAGCTGGCTCGCGGTCGACGCCAACCAGGGCTTCACCCGCGACGGCCTCGAAAGATTGATGCCGACCTTGGTCGATGCCCGGGTCGCGCTGATCGAGCAGCCGTTCCCGGTCGGCCAAGAGAGCCTGCTCGATGGCCTTCAGTCGCCGATCCCGCTTGCGGCCGACGAAAGCGCCCAGACCTCGCTGGACATTGCCTGCCTCGTGGGCCGGTTCGATGTCGTGAACATCAAGCTCGACAAATGCGGCGGGCTTACCGAGGGCCTGGCCATGGCGCGCGCCGCCCACAAGGCCGGCCTGCGGACAATGGTCGGCACGATGAGCGGCACCTCGCTCGGCATGGCGCCCGCAACGCTGGTTGGCCAGCTATGCGACGTGGTGGATCTAGACGGACCGGTCTTTCTGAAGGCGGACCGCGACAATCCCGTGCAATATCGCGAGGGCTTCATCGTGTGCCCTCAGGCCTTGTGGGGCTATCCTGAATCTGCGGGCGTGTAGTTGAGGCCCGACTGGCTGGCGACCGTCGAGACCGCCGATCAGCGGCGGTGTAGTATATGGGCAGGTGTCACATCGGACGCTTCAGTGCTCGACCAAGGCATTGTAACCATGAGCAATTTCGCCCGATCGGTCACCTTTTACGAACACTCTCTCAAGCCGCTCGGGATCACAGATTTTCTAGATTTCAGGCCAGGATGGTCCCCCAAATCTCATGGATTTCGGAAACGACGGCCGCTTCTCCTTCTGGCTCAAGGAAGGAACGCCTGATCGGGACACCGTTCACGTCGGTTTTGTCGCCAAAAGTCACGCCGGGGTGAATGCCTTCTTTGTTGCGGCGATCGCCGCAGGCGGCCGAGAGAAAACCGCGCCGGCGGCGCAGCTCCAATATCATCCTGACGATTACGCCACCTGGGTGCTCGACCCCGACGGTCACGACGTCGAGGTTGTGAAGAAGACCGGGCAGATCGATCGTATGAGACGACGCAGGGGCGCGAGACCTAGAGGCCCAGAACTCGCTTGCGGGCAGAAGCGACAGTAGACCTGCTCTCTGGGCGCCCTCACCTCACCGACCTTACGGTCGAGCTCGTGGTTCAGCCTCGGTCGTCGGGGCAGGGGCCGGAAAGCCGGCCTCGCTGCTGGCCGCCTTAGGGTCCTTTTTTCTAGGCGAAGCTGAGCAACGATCGGTTTTTCGGGTCGTCGCCCCCATGGGCCTCGCGCTCAATCGGTCTCGATGCTCTAGCGCCGCCGGCGCGCAACCCCGCCGGCACGCCGACCGAACGGGCGGCAGACGACGCCACCCCGCTTCATCAGTGCGCTCAACCCCCGCCTGGTCGGCGTTTTCCCGGTCACAGATTCGCGCAAAGACCTGTTCAGGCATCGTCCTCAGGGTGAGAGAAGTTATGTAAAACAATTGTTTATCTAGTATTTGCACGAAAATTACCAAATTTCAAAAACTGAAAAAAAAGTTTGACAAAACTTTGTTATTTCCGCAATTTTTCACTTCTGGGTCATTGGGGGCCCGCCATCACAAAATGAGGGGGCAAATGTGTAATTTCAGATTTGGTCGGGCGGCGTTGTTCGGCGCGACGGCTCTTTTGACCACGATCGGTGCATTCAGCGCGCGCGCCGCTGAGCCGCCCGCGGCGGCGGCCGCGCCACAGCCGGACCAAGAGGGGCAACTCGTCACGGAGATCATAGTGTCCGCCCGGAAGCACGATGAAAGGCTCCTGGACACGCCGGTTCCGATCGCGGTGGTCAATACGACGGCCCTGACGACGACCAACCAGACGCGCCTTGAAGATTACTTCGCCCAGGTGCCTGGCCTCACCCTGGCCCCCACGGCTCAGTCTCTCCAGACCGTGGTCATTCGCGGTCTGGCGGCGGGGCTCGGCGGCGCTCCCACGGTCGCCATCACTGTCGACGATGTGCCGTTTGGCGGGTCCGCACTGGGTGGTAGCCAGGTTCCTGACTTCGACCCTGGTGACCTCAAGCAGATCGAGGTTCTGAGGGGGCCGCAGGGCACCTTGTATGGCGCCAGCAGTCTGGGCGGCCTGGTGAAATACGAAACGGTTGATCCCTCCACGCAGGCTCTCTCCGGTCGCCTCTCAGCCGGGACCAGCGGCATCAGCGGTGGAGACGGACTCGGCTATAATGTTCGAGGCTCCGTCAACATTCCCGTCAATGACCAAGTCGCGATCCGCGCGAGTGCGTTCGATCGCCTGGATCCGGGCTGGATCAACAATCCTGTGTACGGCCTGAAGGGCATCAACAAGGACACAGCCTATGGCGGCCGACTCTCGGAGCTTATTCGGCCCTCGGCCGATCTCTCCATCAAGCTCAGCGCCATGTACCAAAGAATCCAGGGCGATGGCGGGGATGACGAACATCTACAACTTGGATCCCAAAAGGAAGGTTACCTCCCGGGCGCTGGAGCCTATGTGCGCCAACTTCAGGCTTACAGCGCACGGGTCGACTACAAGGTGGGGGCCATCAACCTGACCTCGGTGACGGGCTACAATGACAACCAAGTCCATGACAATTTCGACTTGAGTGCCGGACTTGGTTTCCTGGCGCAAAAGACGTTCGGCGTGTCCGGTCTCCTGGTTGGGGACAACGTCGAGGTCAAGAAATTCAGCCAGGAACTCCGGCTGGCGGCGCCGCTGACGAGCCATATTGATGTTCAATTGGGCGCGTTCTACACCAAGGAATGGGCGACGTTTAACCAGCCGCTCCTCGCTGCTGATACGACAAACGGTCATATCCTCGGAGACGGCGCCGATCTAAATCAAACCGCCAACTTCGACGAATACGCGATCTTCGGCGCGCTGACCTACAAATTCTCGGACAAGTTCGACGTCGAAATCGGCGGTCGGGAAAGCTTCCTCCACTACGCCTATTCGACCGAAGATTCTGGCATCATGGTCCCCTTGCTGTTCGGGGAGCCTTCGCCGGTCGTGGTTCCGGTCCACACAACCAGTTCGGACGTCTTCACCTACTCCTTCACGCCGCGCTACCACCTGTCCCAGGACATGATGCTCTATTTCCGTGCGGCGTCAGGGTATCGGGCCGGGGGTGTGAACACGAGCCCTGGGGTCCCGCCGACTTATCAGCCCGACAAGACGGATAATTTCGAGGTGGGCCTGAAGGGTAACCTGTTAGATCGCATCATTACCTATGACGCGTCGCTCTACTATATCAAATGGACCGACATTCAGCTCGGCTTGGTGACGCCGAAGTTCCTGGGTTATACCGCAAACGGCGCCGCGGCGAAGAGCGAAGGCTTCGAACTGTCCGTCGACACCCATCCTATAAAGGGCCTGACGCTCGGCGGCTGGATCTCTATTGGTGATGCGGCGCTTACGCAGAATCTGCCGGCGGCGAGCACCGCCGTCGGCAAGTCAGGCGACCGGCTGCCTTTTAGCAGCCGGATCTCCGCGAGCCTGACCGCGGATTACCAGTTTCCAATTACCGGCGACCTGACGGCGGACCTTGGCGCATCAATGAACTATGTCGGAGAACGGCCCTATATCTTCGGCGCGTCGGAAGACCGCCAGGTCTTCCCCGGCTACACAAAGGTTGATCTTAAGGCGGGTATCAAAACCGGTAGCGGCGAGGAAGTGACCTTGTACGCCAATAACGTCGCGAATAGCCGCGGTGAGCTGAATGACGGCTTTGGGACCGCGACGCTCGCCGTCTCGCGCTACCGCATCCGTCCAACCGAGGTTGGCCTCACCGTGACCAAAACCTTCTAAAGCAGAGGATTCCTTTGCCGGGGGCAAGGTCCCCGCTGGCTTGGGGCGGATGGCGACGAGGCGACTCGTCGCCATCCGCCTCGTCAGAAACAGAGCGCCGCGTCAATTTGGTCTTCCCGGAGGTGGCTTGTGAAATCTCATCCGCTCAGGACCTTCTTGACCATCGTGGCTGCGGGCTTGGCGGGCGCCTACCTCGCCAATGCCATCAGTCCGGTCCAGGAAGCGATGCGGACAGGATTGGGACTGACCGACAATCAGATGGCCATCCTTCAAGGGCCAGCCTCGGCGCTTCCCATCATATTCGGCGCCATTCCGATCGGCGTTCTGATCGACCGAAGGTCCCGCATTGGCATCCTGATCATAAGCTTGATCGCGGCGGTCGCCGGCACCCTGCTGACGGCGTTCGAGAGTAATTTTTGGCTGCTGTTCTCAGCGCGAGCCGTGGTCGGGCTGTCGGCGGGGGCCGTTTCGATCGCGGCGACGTCGCTCATCGCGGATGCGTCGTCGCCTGAGCAACGGGGTCGCGCCACGATGGTGTTGGCGTGGGGACAGACCGCGGGGGTGGCGGCGGCTTTCGGGGTCTGTGGATATTTGCTCAGCCGATTCTCGACAAATCCGTCCGGGTGGCGTTGGGCTCTGACGATCGCCAGTAGTCCGGTGATCCCCTTGCTCCTTCTGCTGCTGACCGTGAGCGAGCCTCCGCGCACCGGGACGCGGATCAAGCAACCGACAGTTCGCCAGGCGCTTGGCGAACTCAATGAATTCCGCGGCATCGTTCTCACCCTGCTTACGGCCAGCGTGATCGTCCGCATTGCGGATAGCGCGGCGGTGGTTTGGACAGCGCCGAGCCTGGGTCGAAACTTTGGGTTATCGCCGGCCGCCATCGGCACGCTCATGGGGGCGACCATCCTTGTGAGCGGCATCGGCGGGCCAGCCCTCGCCGGCTTTCTGGCGGATGTTTGCCAGCGAGCGGGTGGGCCTAGGCGCACCGTGCGTGTCTTTGGCTACTGCGTCTTGCTCAGCGTGCCGGCGGCGATCTATCCGCTCGCGCCAAGTGTTGCGACGACCATCGTCCCGTTTTGCTTGTTCTACGTTGTCGGATCCATGTCCGGGACCCTCTTCACCGCAGTCGGAACCGTCGTTATCCCGAATGAGTTGCTCGGGCTTAGCCTGAGCCTGTTCGCGCTCGTTTCCGCCGTTCTCGGAACGGGTTTGTCACCGATGCTTGTGAGCGGCATCGCCTCGATGCTTGGCGGCCCACATTCTATCGGCGCGGCGCTCACCATTGTCTGCATGAGCACCAGTTTCCTGGCGGCGATTGTCTATCTGTTGGGAAGCCGGTGTTTTCCGACTGAAGCCAGTGTGACCACGACCTGAGTGCGGCGAAACGCTCGGCGTCTTGGCTGAGCGGCTCGTTCACGCGGGTCCTTCCGATACCCGATTGCGCCCGCGGCTCGATCCTCACCAGGTTTTTGAATATCAGCTGGGTAGTTGAGTGCGCGACGAAGGGCTGAATGACACATTGCCGGCCATAGATGTCGGCTCACCCCGACCGCTCGGCGCTGATTTGTGGCGACATTCGATCGATTTGATCTCCCTCGCACAGGCCTTAGCCGTGGGCGAACACCTGAGCTTTCGGAGCGCAGCTTCGTCGCTCGGCGTGCGCCAATCGGCGATCAGCCAACGCATGCGGCGGCTTGAGGATCAGCTGGGCGTATCGCTCTTCGAGCGTCATCCACGAGGCGTGCGCCTCACCTTAGCGGGAGAAAGATTTCTCGGTCAGGTCCGCATCCTTTTCGGACAACTTAACCATGCGGTCCATTACGCCCGAGCGGCTGGACGCGGAGAGGAAGGCGACCTCAAGATCGGCATCTCCACCTCGCTTGCTGAGGGCTTTTTGCCCGCGCTCGTTCGGCGTTACGCCGCTGAACACCCTGATGTGCGAATTGCTTGGCAGGAGGGGCCGCGCCAGACCCTTCTCGAAGAGATCCGCGCGCGGCGCCTAGACGTCGTATTCATTCCAGGTAACGGCCACATCGTTGGTTGTGATACGCAAGAAGTGTGGGGGGAGCGGCTACACGTAGCGCTACCGCGGAGCCATCCTCTGACCGTCCACAATACGCTCGGCTGGGACGACCTGCGTGGCGAGCGTCTGGTCGTTTCGCATATCGCGCCGGGTCCAGAAGTGCACGACTACGTGGTCCGTCGCCTCGCCAACGACGGTCGCCGGCCGCAGGTCGAGCGCGAACCCGTCAGTCAGGCGACGCTTCTGCACCTCGTCGGACTCGGTTCCGGCTTGAGTCTCGTGTTGACCGGCCGGTTGAGGGTCGACATCCCTGCAGTGATCCTGCGTCCGCTACGCGACGACGCCGACGTCATTCCCTTCAGCGCCGTCTGGAGCCCCGAGAATGGCAATCCCGCGTGGCGGCGTTTTCTCAGCACTGCCCGAACGATGTTAGCGGAGATCGAACGAGCCCAAGGTAGTCTGGCCGCAGCCAAGTCAAATGGTGAACGAGGCAAGAACGTCTCGGCCGAGACCGACGCCGAGCCATAGGGTCAGCCCACCGTCCGACGCATCCTCGCGAAGGCTCTATCAGTGGCCAGGAATTTCGCCAGCATCGGCGCGATCAGACGAGCCGGCTCAATCGGCTCGGCCGCGCCGCTCGCTGCGGCGAGACAGGCGCCATAGGCGGTCAAATCCGCCATGAGCGCCGCCGGCAAGGCGACAGTGAGCTTGACCGGCTTGTCGTCGGCCAACGCGCCAAGCTTGAGCTTTTCAACCATCTTGGCTCCTTAACCCCGATAAGGCTCGGGGAACACCAAGTCGCGCGTAACCATGACCCGCACCGGAAAACCCGGCCGCACCGTCAAGGTCGGCTGAATATTGAGTTCGCGCTGGACGATTTGCTGCCCCGTCTGGCTGAAACTGTTGGCCGCGCCGGCGCGCACGGCCTGGGCAAGGTTGTTCTCATTCTGGCTGGTCCCGGCCTCCGAACCGACGCTGAGCAAGGTCGAGAGCATGGCCGCCTTGAACAGCTTGCTCCAATGGTTGTCGATACCGTCCTCCACGCCGGCATAACCGGCGGCGTCCGCTCCAGGCTGGCGCTCCAACACAATCGATCGGCCGTCTGGCAGGATCAGCCGGGTCCAGGCCAAAAGCACACGCGCCTGACCGAAGCTGACCTGGCTGTCGTATTCACCGACCAGCCGCGCGCCCTGCGGTATCAGCAGCGTGCGCCCCGTCGGGCTATCATAGACGTTCTCGGTCACCTGGGCGGTGACCTGGCCGGGCAGATCCGACCGCAGCCCGGTGATCAGGGCGGCGGGGATGACGCTGCCGGCCTGGACCACATAGGGCGAAGCCGGCGCCGCGAGCCGGTCGGGACTGGTGGTGCGCTTGTCAGCGGGCGCATCAAGGAAGGCTCGCTTGGCGCTCTGCGCGGTTTGGGAGGCGCCCGGCTCAGCCGCCGCCGCGGATAGCGCCGAGTTCGCCAATCCGGACTGCGCGAGCATGGCGGCTTCGACCGGGGCGCCCCCGCCGGCGCCGGTCGCGGCGACGGCGCCGCTACTGGTGAACAGCTTGCTGGTGCGCGCGGCTTCCCGCGCCTGTTGGACCTGCTGGCGCGCGTGCTCGGCGGCTGCAGCCTGCGGTGATTGCGCCGAGGATCCAGGCGTCGCCATGCCCGGCGCAGGAACATCCTTGCCCGCGTTCTGAGCCGCGACGATCGGCCGGCCGAGGTCGCCGGGGAGCGGCGGTCCGAGCTTGGGAACACTACCGTAGTCCTTTGGCAGATTGGCCAGCCCATCGGCGGTGGTGCGGCTGCCGGTGCTCAGGAGCTCAGCCGGCTTCTGGTGGGCGCCACGTGTCTGCAAGGCATAGACCAGTGCGCCACCGACCCCGATCCCCGCCACCAGACCCAGCGCGGTCAACGCCTTCTTTGACAGCCGCATCACCGACGGTGGCTGGGCGCGGAGCTTGAGATTCGGCGGCGGGCTCGGCGCCGCGGATTGTGAGGCGGGATCCAACATCACCGCGCCTTTCCGTCGGTCCGGGTGATACGCACGGTCTGCCCGGATTTCTTGTCGCCCATCTTCAGTTCGGCGGCGGCGAATAGCCGGTCGACGATCATGTGGCGACCGGAGACCCGATAGTTGATCAGCTCCCCGCCGCCGGCCGGTCCTATGACGAATAGCGGCGGCATCTCGCCCTGGCCGATGCCGGCGGGGAACTCGATATATACCTGACGGCCGTCGTCGAAGGCGCGCAACGGCCGCCAGGCCGGGTTGTCGCCCTCGATCGCATAGCGGAATTTCAAGGCCGCGATGTCGATCCCACCGGCCACCGGCGCGGCGCTCTGTGCGGTCGCATTCTGACCGCGCAGCGCGATGAGCTGGTCCTGCGGATAGGTCCAGGACACCGACGCGAGATAGGTCATCGCCGTCGCCCGCAGCTCGATATGATAGGTCCTTCGGTCGGTGTTGATCACCAGGTTGGTAACCAGGTCCTTGGCGGTCGGCTTGACCAGAATGTGAACCCGCTGGGTCGAACCCGCGCCGCTGATCGTATCGCCGATGATCCAGCGCACGGTATCGCCCGCCGCCACAGGCCCGGGACCGGCGAGCTGCTCGCCTTCCTGCAGGGCGATGTCGGTCACCTGGCCCGGCGCGGCATAAACCTGATAGAGGGCGCCGTCCGTCCACGGATATTGCTGGATGGCGTTGATGAACCCGCCCGGTTCGGGCTGCACACGCGCCGTCGCGTTGGCCGCCGCGACGCGAGCGGCCGGATCACGCCTTTCGGCCGGTGCGCGGACGTCGTTAGGGATCGGCTTCATCTGACCGGGCAGCGGCAAGGGCGTCGGGACGGCGACGATCTGCACGGGCTTGGCCGGTTCTGGCGTGAGCGTCGCCGGCGTGGCCATAGCATCGTCAAAGCCGATGGTCGGCGGCTTGTGCGCCGTGGCGCAGCCGGCGACCGCAAAACCGGAGATCAGCAGAGCCGTAAAGCCGGCTTTGCGGAAAGACGGATGGCTCATGAACCCAACTCCTTTGACCAATTGATAGCTGTCACGAAAACGCCGAGCGGATTTTTCCGGAGCGCGTCGGGCGTGGATGGGAGCTGCAGGACGATGGTCAGGATCGCCGACCAACGCTCCGTGGCGGCCAGCGCCCCGTCCTCGTAGCGACGCTCGGTCCAGGCGACGCGGAAGCTCGACGGCGAGGCGCGGATCACGCTGGAGACGTCGACCGCCACCTGGACTTTGCCGATCTGGGCGAAAGGGTCATTGGCGCGGGCGTAGTCGTTGAGCGCCAACGCGCCCTTATCGGTGGTGAAGTCGTAGGCCCGCAGCCAGTTCTGCCGCACAATGATCGGATCGGCGGGGATCCCGCGAACGTCTTCGATGAACCGGGCCAGGTGGAAGGCGATCTGTGGATCGGTAGCCTGGTAGCCGGCGAGCGCCGGCCCCACCGCCTGGGCTTCCCCCGTACGATCGACCTGCACCACCCAGGGGACAATCGAGCCGCGCGCGGTCGCCCAGACAAGGCCGGCGGCGAGGCCGCCAGATAGCGCCAGGGCGCCGAAGAAGGCGATCCGCCAGTTGCGGGCCTGCACGCGCGCCGAGCCGATACGGTCGTCCCACACCTGGGCTGCGCGCTGATAGGGCGTCTCGGGCTCGGGGGTTTTGCCGTAGCGAACGGACGGCCGCTTGAACATCCTCACTCCCCTTCAGACAGATCGATGGACGCGCCGCCGCCGGCGTGGCTGCCGGAGCCAATCGCGTGGGTCGCGGCGGACGCGCCTTGATGCATGGACTGCTCGCGCTTCATCCGCCGCGCCCAGCCAGGGGCGCTCGCAGCGCCGGCGGCGGCGGTGGATTCTGTGGAAGCGGTAGAGCTTGTCGCTCCGCCGCTTGTGGCCGCGGCGGCGCCGGCGTCGAACCGGGCCTTCATGCTCTCGGCGGCGCGGCGCAACGGACTAGCCGCAGCCGACCCGGCGGCCCTGGCGACGCCCATGGCTCCGCCGGACTGGTAGGCCGCGCTCGCCCCGCCGGCGAGGCTGGCGCCGCCGCGGGCCGCGCCAGCCAGTGCGCCTACCCCGCCACCGACCGCGAGCCCGGCGGCCGCACCGGCGGCGGCCATCACGCCGCCCGCCGCGAGCGCCGTGCCGACGGCGGCGCCGGCGCCGAGCTGGGGGCCGCCCGAGACGATGCCGTTGGCGATGCCGGGGCCAAAGATACCGAGGCCCAGTAGCGACAATGCGGCCAAGACGATGGCCATGGCGTCGCCGATCGAGGGCTGTCTGGTGGTCGCAAAGCCGCTGGTGAACTGCGAGAACAGGGTCGAGCCAATTCCAACGATCACCGCCAGTACCAGAACCTTGATGCCGGAGGAGACGACATTGCCCAGCACCCGCTCGGCCAGGAAGGCGGTCTTGCCGAACAGGCCGAACGGGATCAGCACGAAGCCGCACAGCGTCGTCAGTTTGAACTCGATCAGGGTGACGAAGAGCTGGATCGCCAGGACGAAGAAGGCGAGCACGACCACGATCCAGGCGAACAGCAGGACAATGATCTGAATGAAGTTCTCGAAGAAGCTGACATAGCCCATCAGGCCGGAAATCGACTGCAGGATCGGCTGGCCGGCGTCGAGCCCGACCTGGGCGATGCGGCCGGGACGCAGGAAATCGGCTTCCGACAGGCCTGCGCCGGCGGCTTTCAGGCCAAGGCCCGCGAAGCTCTCGAACACGATCTTCGCCAGGCTGTTCCAGTTGCCGATGATGTAGGCGAAGACGCCGACGAACAGGGTCTTCTTCACCAACCGGGCGATGATGTCGTCGTCAGCGCCCCAGCTCCAGAACAGGGCCGCCAAAGTCACGTCGATGACGATCAGAGTCGAGGCGATAAAGGCCACCTCGCCGTGCAGCAGGCCGAAACCGCTATCGATGTAGCTGGTGAAGACATTCAGGAAATTGTCGATGACGCCGGTCCCGGTCATGGCCGAGCGTCCCTGAGCTGGGCGGCGCCATCGGCCGGGAACATCGTCGGTGCACCGGCAGCCGCCGCCGGCGCGGACCGAACACCCAGCGACAGGAACCTCCGGCGGTTCTCGGCCCAGGCCCGCAGGCAGTCCGGATCGGTCGCCCCCGCTTGGCCGAGCGATTGGCAGCGAGACAGTTCCCCGACGAGCGGATCGGCCACCGCGTCCGTGCCCTGCGCCCGCGGAATGGCGAGCGCCGTCGCCGCTGCCGGTCCATGCCGCAAGCTCAGCGCCGAGACCAGGATGGCGAAGGCGACGAACGCCAGGGCGCCGATCCGGGCCCAGGTCTTGCCGGAGATCTGCATCATGGGATCGCCATCAGTGGAACATCGTGATGGCGGTCGGCTGGTATCCGGCGCCGGGGGTCAGGAATCGGCTGAGCTGGGTGTTGGCCTGGTCCTGGTTGGTGGCGTCGGCCGCGGCCGCGAGGGTCTGGGCCCGGCCCTGCGCGGCGAGTACCGCGATCAGGTCGGCGAGTTGCTGGGACACCAGGGCGAGAAGCTGGTTGGAGACCTGGGCGGCCTGCAAGGCGCCGGTGGCCGACTGGCTGGAGGTCGCCAGCGTGTTCATGGTGGTGCGCGAGGTGGTGATATTGGCCACCGCTCCGGCCTGGATTTTCAGCGAATCCTGGAAGCCGGCGACGGAGGTCTGCCAGCGTGCCTTGGCCTGGGCGACCATTTGCTGGTCGGAGAGGCTGAGATTGATCGCGCCGTAATTGGTCGTGAACGCCTGGTCGATCGTGCTCACGCTGTAGGCGATGCGCTGGGCCTGAGCCAGAAGCTGCTCGGTGCGCTGGATCTGGCCGGTGATCGTGGAGACCAACGAATATGGCAGGCTCGCCAGGTTCTTGGCCTGGTTGATCAGCGCAGTGGTCTGATTCTCGATCTGCTGGATCTGATTGTTGACCTGCTGCAGCTCGCGCGCGGCGGTCAGCACGTTCTTGGCATAGTTGGCCGGATCGAACACCGTCATCTGCGCCTGGCTCGGCGCGGCCTGAGCGCAAACCAGGGACAAGGTGGCGACGCCGACAAGCACCGCTCGCCGAATGGGACGCTGGGTCATGAGGGACTCTCCATGGGGGCGGTGAGCAGGTCGGCCGCCCAGTCCAGATCCCGCGCGCGCAGCCAGGCGGCGGCGAATCCAGCTCGCCCGTGTTCGGCCATCAGCTCGCCAATGAGGACCTGGTCGGATTTGGCGGAGGAGGCGGCGAAGGCCAGGGCGACGTCACCGAGGCCGAGGTCGAACAGCCGATTGCCGCGACGCGATTGGCAGTAGTAGTCGCGCTTGGGCGTGGCCCGGCTGAGGATCTCGATCTGGCGGTCATTGAGGCCGAAGCGGCGATAGATGGCGGTGATCTGCGGCTCGATGGCCCGCTCGTTGGGCAGGAAAATGCGAGTCGGGCAGCTCTCGACGATGGCCGGGGCGATGGCGCTGGCCTCAATGTCGGCCAGGCTCTGGGTGGCGAAAACGACGGATGCATTCTTCTTGCGAAGCGTCTTCAGCCATTCGCGCAGCTGCTGGGCGAAGGCTGGGCTGTCCAGCACCAGCCAACCCTCGTCGATGATGATGAGGGTGGGCTGGCCCGAGAGCCGGCCCTCGATACGGTGGAACAGATAGGAGAGCACCGCCGGGGCCGCGCCGCTGGCGGCCAGGCCTTCGGTCTCGAACGCCTGGATATCGGCTTCGCCCAACCGTTCGGCCTCGGCGTCGAGCAGTCGGCCGTAAGGTCCGCCGAGGCAGTAGGGCTGCAGCGCCTGTTTCAGAGCCTGGGACTGCAGCAGAACGGCCAGACCCGTCAGGGTGCGTTCGCCCACCGGCGCCGAAGCCAGCGATCCGAGCGCCGACCACAGGTGCTCCTTGGCCGCTGGGTCGATGGCGACGCCCTCTTTGCTGAGGATCGCCGCCAACCAGTCCGCCGCCCATGCACGCTCGGCAGGATCATCGACCCGGGCCAGCGGCTGCAGCGCCACCGGCTCGGCCGCGTCGTCCGAGAGGGCGCCGCCGAGGTCATGCCAGTCGCCGCCCATGGCCAGGGCGGCGGCGCGGATCGAGCCGCCGAAATCGAAGGCGAACACCTGAGCTCGTGGGTAGCGGCGAAACTGCATCGCCATCAGCGCCAAGAGCACCGACTTGCCGGCGCCGGTCGGCCCGACAATCAGGGTGTGGCCGACATCGTCGACGTGAAGGGAAAACCGGAACGGGGTCGAGCCTTCGGTCTTGCCGAACAGTAGTGGAGGCGCTGCAAGATGCTCGTCCCGTTCCGGCCCCGCCCACACCGCTGAGAGCGGGATCATGTGGGCGAGATTGAGGGTGGAGATCGGCGGTTGCCGGACATTGGCGTAGACGTGGCCCGGCAGGCTGCCGAGCCAGGCTTCGATGGCGTTGAGGCCCTCGGTGATGACGGTGAAGTCGCGGCCCTGGACCACCTTCTCGACCAGCCGCAGCTTCTCGGCGGCTTGGCCTGGGTCCACGTCCCAGACCGTCACGGTGGCGGTGACGTAGGCGTGGCCGATCTGGTCGGCGCCCAGTTCCTGTAGCGCCAGGTCGGCGTCGGCCGCCTTGTTGGCGGCGTCGCTATCCATCAGAACCGACGCCTCGTTGGTCATCACCTCCTTGACGATGGCGGCGATCGACTTGCGCTTGGCGAACCATTGCCGCCGGATCTTGGTCAGCAGCTTGGTGGCGTCGGTCTTGTCGAGCATCACCGCCCGGGTCGCCCAGCGGTAGGCAAAGGCCAGCCGGTTCAGCTCATCGAGCAGGCCGGGGAAGGTGGCGGTCGGAAAGCCGACGATGGTCAGGGTGCGCAGGTGGTGCGATCCAAGCCGCGGCTCCAGACCTCCGCTCAGCGGCTCGTCGGCCAGCAGCGCGTCCAGGTGCATCGGGGTCTCGGGCACGCGCACCCGCTGGCGGCGGGTCGAGATGGTCGAATGCAGATAGGTCAGGGTCTCGGCGTCACCCAGCCAACCCACCTCGGGCACGAAGCCTTCGACCAACTGCAACAGCCGGTCGGTCCGGTCGATGAAACCCTTCACCTGCTCCCACGGATCAACGCCGGTCTTGCTACGGCCCTCGTAGAGCCAACCCTCGGCGCGGGCGGCCTCCTCGGCCGGCGGCATCCACAGCAGCGTCAGGAAATACCGGCTCTCGAAATGGGCGCCTTCCTCGGCGAACTGCTCAGCCCGCTCGCGATCGACCAAGGCCGATACCGGGTCGGGAAAGGCCGAGGGCGGGTAATGTTGCGCCGTTTGCCGCTGGGCCTCGACGAAGATCGCCCAGCCGGAGCCAAGCCGACGCAGGGCGTTGTTGAGCCGGCCCGTCGTGGCGACCAGCTCCGCCGGCGTCGCCGAGTCCAGGTCCGGGCCGCGGAACCGCGCGGTCCGCTGGAAGCTGCCATCCTTGTTCAGCACCACGCCCTCGGCGACGAGAGCCGCCCAGGGCAGGAAGTCGGCGAGGCCGGCGCTGCGGTTGCGGTATTCGGCGAGGTTCATCATCGGTGCGCGCCTCAGACCCGCAGATGCGGCGGGTAGCGAAGATGGCGGCGGCCGACATCGACGAACTGGGCGTCGCGCCGCGCCGCCCAGACAGCAGCCCCATGACCGATGGCCCAGATCACCAGCCCTGGAATCCACAGGCGCAGGCCGAGCCCGAGCGCCGCCGCCAGCGTGCCGTTGGCGATCGCCACCGTTCGTGGCGCTCCGCCGAGCAGGATCGGCTCGGTCAGCGCTCGATGCACGGGCACGTAAAAGCCGGGGACGGCCTCTTCGGCCACCATCAGACCAGCGCCCCGCCGCCGAAACTGAAGAACGACAGGAAGAAGGAGCTGGCGGCGAAGGCGATCGACAGGCCGAACACGATCTGGATCAGCTTGCGTGAGCCACCGGAGGTGTCGCCGAAGGCCAAGGTCAGGCCCGTGACGATGATGATGATCACCGAGATCACCTTGGCCACCGGACCCTGGATCGAATCCAGGATCGACTGCAGCGGCGCCTCCCACGGCATGGAGGAGCCGGTGGCGTGTGCGGGTAGGGCATAAAGCAGCCCGGCGACCGTGATGCCGACATGGCCAAGCCCGTCCAGTATTGGGCCGGCAAGTAGAGAACGCTTGCGATTTTCGGGCTTGGCGACGGTCATGACGGGTCTCCTGCTGGTGTGAGGGCGTAGTCGCCGGCGGGGGTCAGGCCCTCGACCCGGGCGAGCTCGGACAGGCGGCGATCGGATCCGCGCCCGGACAGGACGGCGACGAGGTCGATGGTTTCGGCGATCAGGGCGCGCGGCACGGTCAGCACCGCTTCCTGGATGAGCTGTTCCAGCCGGCGCATGGCGCCGAGCGCGGTGCCGGCGTGGATGGTGCCGATCCCGCCGGGATGGCCCGTGCCCCAGGCCTTGAGCAGGTCCAGCGCCTCGGCGCCGCGCACCTCGCCGATCGGAATGCGGTCTGGCCGCAGACGCAGCGAAGAGCGCACCAGGTCCGACAAGGAGGCGACACCGTCCTTGGTGCGCAGCGCCACCAGATTGGGCGCGGCGCATTGCAGCTCGCGGGTGTCCTCGATCAGCACCACGCGATCGGAGGTCTTGGCGACCTCGGCCAGGAGCGCATTGGTCAGGGTGGTTTTGCCGGTGGAGGTGCCGCCGGCGACCAGGATGTTGCGGCGGTCGGCGACCGCCTTGCGCAGCGCAATCGCCTGCGGGCGCGACATGATCCCGGCCTCGGCATAGTCATCGAGGGTGAAGACCGTGACGGCTGGCTTGCGGATGGCGAAGGCCGGAGCCGTCACCACCGGCGGGATCAAGCCCTCGAACCGCTCGCCCGTCTCCGGCAGTTCGGCCGAGACGCGGGGACTGCGGCTGTGGACCTCGACGCCGATATGGTGGGCGACCAGGCGAACGATGCGCTCGCCATCCGCGGCCGACAGGGTCTCGCCGGTGTCCGCCAGGCCGCCGCCGAGGCGATCGACCCACAACCGGCCGTCCGGATTAAGCATCACCTCGACGATGGCGGGGTCTTCGAGCCAGGCGGCGATGGCCGGGCCGAGCGCCGTGCGCAGCATGCGCGCGCCGCGCGAAGTGGCTTCGGATCGGAAGGACTGGACCGCCACGATCGTCCCCTGTGAGATCGCGGAACCGGATGTTCAGCGATCGGGGACCAGGAAAAGAGGCACAAAATCGCCCGCCACAACAAGGAAACGCGGGCGTCGTACGGTGGCGTGCAAATACAAAAGAACGGCGGAGTTGCGCTCGAACCGCCTGGTCACTCTGAGGCGCCGCGGGCCAGGGGCGACGAGTCGGGCTATGCGAGTTCGGGCGTTTGAACCGCCATCACGACGGTTATCTGGGAAAGCAAAACGACAACGCGATGAAACTGCGCAAGCTCCCGCATCCTGATCCCGATGGGTCGGCTCTCTACTATTCGGTCCACGCCGCACACCGAGACAACGCCATCACCTTGGCGATCGATGTTCTGCGCGATGCCTGCAAACGGGAGGTCGAAGCGACGCCGGACGATAATCTGGGCAAGGAATTCAGCACCACGGCCTGCGACTGGGCGATCGAATCCCTCATCCAGGGCGGATGGATGCGCGAGTTCCATATGTGGGAGCTGGCCACGAAGGCCTATTTCGACGGCCAGCATCTCCGAAACGGCGCCGCCAAGGTGGATTGGAAGAAGAGACCGCCCCGTGGCGCTCCAGCCGCTTCCCATGTCGACAAGGTCAAGGCGCAGCTGGGCCTCTTCGGCGCCTCGGTTCCAGGCGGAGCCATCGACGCCATCGATCGCGCCAGGAACCAGGTGAACGCGGCTAAGCACGAGGAAGAGATCTTCGTGACGGAAGCCGGCTATCGCGAGCTTGTCGCCGCCGTCGCCACGTTCTGGGATGCGCTCGAGCTTCAGGAGGCCTTCACGCCGCCGGTGAGCATCGCATCGAAATCCTCATGACCTCTACGAACGATGTCCGTCAGGCTGGCTTGCTCAGGTCTTCTAGCGCGACGCCCAACAGCCGGCTGCCCATCCTGCGCACGAGTGATGCCGCTTGTTCACTCGTCAGCCCACCGATCCCGGCAGGTTTGGGCATGGTGAGCTGGATCAGACTGCCGTCTGGATAGGCGAGGTTCAGGCCTACCGTGCTCTGCGCGACCGTGATCGTCAGGCCCTCGAGTTTTTCGTCCATCATGGTCAGCTCCCTGCGGCGCTTCATGGCTGCGGATGGCGCCTACGGCAACCCACCCTGATCCGACATTGGCCGCGCAGCAGGATCCACATCGTCCGCGAGTTCCCGCGCCAGGCTCTGTCCCTTCTCCATTCGCCGCCCCAGCGCCTCGATGAATCCATTGTAGCGCTGGCGTCCGCTGGCTTGGGCTGCTGCCTGCGCGGTGTCCGGCAGCGGCGGCGTTGTGGTCAGCCAGAACCGCACAAACAGGGCCACCGCCTCGTTCGAGATCTGGACGTGACGTTCCAGGCGGTCGAGTTGTCGGCCCTGTCGGTCGAGCCGGCGGCTGATCGCCGCTTCCAACCTGTCCGACCCATCGGGCGAAAGGAAAGACAACAGCGCCGCCTCGACGATTTGGGTTTGGGCCACGCGCTTGCGCGCGGCATGGTCGGCGAGCCGGGCGGAGAGGTCCGGCGGCAGCCGGAAGGTATGCTTCAAGCGCATCGGAGTTCCTTTCAGAGCTGCAGGCCGTCGTCTGGATCAAGGCTGGCCTGGCGGGCGACGCGCAGCATCTGGCGCTGCATTGCGCCGTCGGCGTCCGGCGGGGCCAATTCATCGAAGACGAATTCGGGCGCAGGTCGCGCCGGCTCGCGAACCACCTCTTCGTGGTCAGGAAGCCCTGGTTCGCGCCGGATGTTGGCGTTCGCGGTGTCGGCCGTCTTCTTGCTGTCCTGGCCAATGGGCGCTGACGCCTGGATTTCCACGCGGGGCGGCGGCTTGAGCGCGGTCCAGTCATCCGGGCGGGGCGCGGCCCCGCCGGGCTCCACTTTCGGCGCCGGCAGCACCCGCTCGGCGAGCCGCGGGTCTGTGAAATACCGCGCCTTCTTCGCCCGAACCGGATGCACGCCCGCCACCATGACGATCTCGTCGGTGGGTGGGAGCTGCATCACCTCCCCGGGGGTCAGAAGCTGGCGCGCCGTCTCCGAGCGCGAGACCATCAGATGGCCAAGCCACGGCGAGAGCCGGTGGCCGGCGTAGTTCTTCATTGCGCGCATTTCGGTGGCGGTGCCGAGCGCGTCGGAGACCCGCTTAGCCGTGCGCTCGTCGTTGGTCGCAAAGCTGACCCGGACGTGGCAGTTGTCGAGGATCGCGTTGTTTGGCCCGTAGGCCTTCTCGATCTGATTGAGACTCTGGGCGATCAGGAACGCCTTCATCCCGTAGCCCGCCATGAAGGCCAGCGCGGACTCGAAAAAGTCCAAGCGGCCGAGCGCCGGGAACTCGTCGAGCATCAACAGCAGCCGATGGCGATGGTTGCGGGCCTTCAGGTCCTCGGTCAGACGCCGTCCGATCTGGTTGAGGATCAGCCGGATTAGCGGTTTGGTGCGGCTGATGTCTGAGGGCGGCACCACCAGATAGAGCGACACAGGCTGCGCGCCCTCGACCAAGTCGGCGATGCGCCAGTCGCATTGGCGGGTCACCCGCGCGACGACCGGGTCGCGATAAAGTCCCAGGAATGACATGGCGGTCGACAGCACCCCAGATCGCTCGTTCTCCGACTTGTTGAGCAACTCCCGCGCGGCGCTAGCAACCACTGGATGGACGCCGGCGTCACCGAGATGGCGGGTCGTCATCATCGCCGCCAGGGTGGTCTCGATCGGACGCTTCGGGTCCGACAGGAAGGCGGCGACGCCGGCGAGCGTCTTGTTCGGCTCGGCGTAGAGCACGTGCAGGATCGTGCCGACCAGCAGGCTGTGGCTGGTCTTTTCCCAATGGTTGCGCTTGTCTAGCGAGCCCTCGGGGTCGACCAGCACATCGGCGACGTTCTGGACGTCGCGCACCTCCCATTCGCCGCGGCGAACCTCTAGCAGCGGATTGTAGGCGGCCGACGCCGCATTGGTCGGGTCGAACAGCAGCACCCGGCTGAAACCCGATCGAAAGCCGGCGGTCAGGGTCCAATTCTCGCCCTTGATGTCATGGACGATCGTCGAGCCGGGCCAGGTCAACAGGGACGGCACCACCAGGCCGACGCCCTTGCCCGAACGGGTTGGCGCGAAGCACAGGACATGCTCGGGCCCGTCATGGCGCAGATAGGCGCGGCCGAGCTTGCCCAACACCACGCCGTTGTCGCCAAGCAATCCGGCGTCGCGCACTTCGCCCACGCTGGCCCAGCGCGCCGACCCGAACGTCTGAGCGTTCTTCACCTCTCGCGCCCGCCAGACTGACATGGCGATGGCGACGATGATGGCCACGAACCCACCCGACGCGGCGATATAGGCGCCGGTCAGGAAGATGTGCGGCGCATAGGCGTCGTAGGAAAGCCACCACCAGAAGAACGCCAAGGGCGAGTAGACGCGGGCGCCGCCGAGGGTGAACCAGGGCGGCCCAAGCTGCGACTGATGGGCGAGCGCGGCCGCGGTCCATTGTGTGGCGGCCCAGACGCCGGCAAGCACGACCGCAAACACGGCCAGGATCTGGCCCCACAGGATCTTTGTCGCCGACACGCTGGCACTCCTTTTGGGGAGAGGTCAGGCGTGCCGCCCGGGCTTTTCAAGAGCGCGAGACGGCGACTGGCGCCGGATCGCGCCCTGGCGTGCAAATACAGGGATTGGCGTAGGCAGGGCTCTGTGCCAAGTCGGAGGCTGGGCGCGCTTAAGAACTGCTATCGTAACCGGTATTGGCTGTGTCCGAAATTTGTGGATGTTTTTCGGACGTTGAGTTTGGTGATCGTCCGAAATGCGTATACAGATTTCGGACATGAGCGACGGTCGATCCGACCTCAAGACTATTGTCCAGAATCGCGTTGCCGCGGGCGTGCCGCGCATGGTCTGGACGCCTGCCGATTTTCTCGATCTCGGTAACCGCAATGCGGTTGACAAAACGCTGCAGCGTTTGGTCGGCGCAGACGAACTGCGACGGATCGATCGCGGCCTTTACGACCACCCGACGTTCAACAAACTGACCCACGAAAAGAACCCGCCTGATCCCCGCAGCATAATCGACGCCGTGGCGCGCCGCGACCAAATCCGGGTCCTAGTCGATGGCATGACGGCGGCCAATGATCTCGGGCTAACAGACGCCGTACCGGCTCGCATCGTCGTCCATACCGATGCGCGGTTGCGGCCCATTCACCTGGGAAACCTCGACATCACCTTCCGTCCTACCGCGGCTAGCAAACTCTATTGGGCCGGTCGGCCAGCCATGCGCGTCGTACAGGCGCTGCATTGGCTGCGTGACACGTTGGGCCGAGAAGACGAAGAGCGCGCATTAAATCGACGCCTGCGCCGATTGCTGAAAGTTCCCGGCCAAGGCGACCGATTCCGCGCTGACCTGATTGAGGGACTTTCGACCTTGCCAGCCTGGATGCAAACCCTGTTGAAGCCCATCTTGGCCGATGGCGAAGCACCCACCGGCGCTGTGTCTGGCAGCCGCGTGCGGCTGCCTAGGACCCAGCGCTCAGAGGCGCCGATCTGAACTTTGCAATGTCGCCGATGCGGGCCTAGTCCCGCCCCACCCAGGGCTGCGGCCCGTAAGCGAGTCAGTCTTGTTTGAGTCCCTTGTCATTCAATCCCCTAAACGTACCAGCCACGCGCAGCGAGGTTGGGATGGGTTCTTTCCGTACTATGCCGGGTATCCGGAAAGCTTCGCCCGCGCGCTCCTTAAAAGCGCACACTTGGGCAAGGATGCGCTCGTGCTGGATCCGTGGAATGGCAGCGGAACGACGACTTTCTCGGCTTCGCAGCTAGGCCTAACCTCCTGCGGCTTCGATCTCAATCCAGTCATGGTGATCGTTGCGCGCGCGCGGCTCTTGGCTCCCTCCGAGGCGGACAGCCTCGAGCCGCTCGCGCGTGAACTAATCAAGGGCGTGCGAGCTGACCAGAACGCGTTGCGCGAGGACGATCCGTTGTTGTGGTGGTATGCGCGGCCAGCCGCGGCTTTGATCCGAGCTTTGGAACGTCGGATCCGAGAGCGTCTGGTAGGGGACCGGACAAAGACTCCAACTGGGCCGCGGCTCGAACATATATCCGGCTTGGCGGCGACTTTCTATGTCGCGCTTTTTTCAATCTGTCGGCAGTTGGCGGCACCGTATCAGTCCTCAAATCCGACTTGGCTGAAACGCCCGAAGACGCACGAACCTCGCATCGAAGCGGATCGGGCCGTGATCACCGGCGCCCTTGCGAGCAGCATCAAGAACATGGCCGCTGCATTGACCGATCGAGGCCAGGCACCGCAACCCGATCATGCGGTGACGGAACTCAGACTGGCTGACACCACCACCACTGCATTGGATGCAGCTAGCGTCGATTTGGTTCTGACCTCCCCGCCCTATTGCACCCGGATCGACTACAGCGCCGCAACGCGGATCGAACTGGCTGTTCTTCACTCCTTAGTCTGCCTACAGATGGAAGACCTGGGTCGCCGTATGATCGGCTCGACCCGCGTCCCAGATCACGCGATCGCGGTGGAGAATAGCTGGGGCGACACCTGCGGCCGGTTTTTGGCGGCATTGAAGGTTCACCCTTCCAAGGCGTCCGGTGGCTACTATTACAAGACCCACCTGGATTATTTTGAGAAAATGTCACGCTCGCTCGCCAATGTTTCGACCAGCCTAAAGCCCGGCGGCGCGGCGATTTTGGTTGTGCAGGATTCCTACTACAAGGACATACATAACGACCTACCGACGATCACCGCCGAGATGGCGACCGCCAAGGGGCTGAAGTTGCGTCGGCGCGTCGACTTCCATCTCACGCGGTCGATGGCGGGGATCAACCCGCACACTCGCACCTATAAGCGGGCGGCGGGTGCGATTGAAGCTGTCCTGTGCTTTGAGAAAATAGAAGGCTCTGCCCTATGACGAGCACTGGACCATCGCTCATCGACTCGATCGCCGCGACGCTGAAGCAAGTCAGCACGCAGGCGTTGGACCTGTCGTTCAATGAGCTTCTCGATATGTACGAGAGCAAAGAGTTGAACATCACTCCAGACTATCAGCGTCTGTTCCGATGGTCCGAGGGACAGCGATCCAGGTTCATGGAGTCGCTGTTGCTGGAGATGCCGGTCCCCCCAATCTTTGTGATTGAGGAAGGGGAAGGAGCCTACCAGCTAATCGACGGACTGCAGCGGATTTCGTCCTACTTGCACTTGCGTGGAAAGCTTTCTGCGCCCCATCTCGACCCGCCAGTCGTATATGGCGATCCGCTGGTCCTGTCGGATTGCGACATCGTGCCGGGCTTGAATGGCATGACTTACAACGACTTCCCGGCGGCGCTGCAAATCCGCCTGAAGCGAGCCTTCATACGGGTGGAGGTGGTTCGCAAGGAGACCGATCCACGCTTCAAGTACCACATGTTTAAACGGCTCAACACGGGCGGCGAGCAGCTCTCAGAGCAACAGCTGCGCAACTGCACGATCCGTTTGCTGGATTCTGTGTTCCCCGATTTCATCATTCGAATGAGCGAGGTTGACGAGTTCAAAGAATGCACGAGCGGCATGACGCAAGCGCGCCGGTTGTCAGCCTATGACCAGGAACTGGTACTGCGCTTTTTTGCGCTGAAGAACCGCCGAGAGAAATTCAAGCATGAGGTGACGGACTTTCTTACAGAATTTATGGAGGATGTGGCCGATCCTCTGGAGCCAGAAACCTTCGACTATCCGGTCGAAGAGGCGCGATTTCTTTAGACCTTCGAAGCCCTACAGCTAGCACTGGGCGACCTTGCCTTCGCTATCGCCAATAAGGCGCGCGAGAAGCTGACCGCCGGCTTTGGCGTCTATCACTACGAGGCTATCAGCATGGGTATGCAGGCGGTGATCGAGCGCCTGGATCTGTCGGACGTCAAAACGATCGAGCGTCTGAAGGCGACGCTGATGGCTGTCAAGCTCGACCCAACCTTCGTCGAGACTACAACCGGCGGCGGGAAGAACTCGCCCGGCCCGCTGAACGATCGGATCAATTTCGTCGAAAAACGGCTGGTCGATGCGTTCCCCGGATGATGTCTTCCAAGACCTGGAAAGTGACAGGCTTCAGCGAGAAGCCGAGCTTCGGCTGATTGAAAACATTGCCGCCCGAACCGCGGCGGAGGCTGAGCGAAACATGCTTTTCCGCTCCCTGGTGCTGCTGACCTATGCTCATCTTGAGGGCTTCTGCAAGTTCGCCCTGCTCGCCTACGCTGGCGCCATTAACAGCCTTGGGCTGCCCTGCCGGGACGCTTCCGCCGCCGTCACCGCAGCGAGCCTGGGTGGTGTGTTCGCCGCCCTTCGCAATCCGAACAGCAAAAGTCCCGAATTTAGCCGAGTCTTACCGGACGATAGCGACCTGCACATGCTGTGGCGCGAGCGGACATTCGTCGAAGCGATTGATGAAGTATTTGGTCGGCTAATAGACATCCCAGACCGGGTGGTCGACACCAAGGCCAATCTGAACACGGTCGCCTTGAAGCGGAACCTGTATCAGTTGGGTCTGGATTACCCGGCGGTCGAGCGGCATCGCCAAGCTATAGATCGCTTGCTTGGCGTTCGAAACGCCATTGCGCACGGAGATGCCCTGCGAATTCCGACGGGGGGCCAGATTAAAGAGTACACAAGCGCCACATTCGAGGTGATGCAGTTCATCCAGACCCAGGTGTTCATCGCGTTGCGCGATGGCCTCTTCCGCAGAACCGATCGCGCCGCATAGCTATGACCCCGATAATCCGCCCCACTGAACGCGTTCCGACGATGGCGGACTCAGTATGAACCGCTCGCTTTTTAGGACCGGCGAACGGCTCTTCGACGAACTGGCCGATGCCCCAAATCCGAAGCCGTTGGCGGCTGACAAGGCGCGGTTCGGCAAGCTGGCGAGCCTGTACACCTCTTTCTCTTGCGATTTCGCAGGCTACGCGCTCGATATCTGTATCGGAGCTGGCTGCAAACGGATCGTGGATCCGTTTGGCGGCATGGGCACCGTAGCCGAGGCCGGAAGGTCAAAAGCACTGCAGTTGGACCTTGGAGACTTCAGCCCCTTCGCCGCTCTCTCGTGCGCGTTCCGCTCAGCACCGCAGGATGACATTCTTCAGTGTACCGAATTCGTACAACGCTTGGCGATCGAGATCGGCGCTGATGACGAGCAAGAGTTCTTCTCGCAGCTGTTTTGTGCCGCAGGGGTCAAGACATCCTCGTCATTCGCACTCACGCTTAAAAGTCCTACGGCCCCGGAACACCGCAATGCGGCTTTGACTGTGTACCTCGCCGCGCTCAGCCGAATTCGGCTGTACAAGGGTTTCGCAGGTTCCAATCCGACGTGGGTGAAACGGCCCGATGCCATTGCCGACAGTGCCGCGACGCGCGACGCAGTGATCGAAACACTGGGCACCGTGCGCGCCTACGTTGCGCACCTGCCTTCGCTCCATGTCGAGAACCGAACACGGGCGACCTGGAGCAGTCTGGAGAGCGGATCGTATGAGCCGGGATCCATTGATGCGATTGTGACCTCGCCCCCATACGCCAACCGAACCGATTACATTCGCCACTACCTTCCAGCGTCGGAACTGCTGCTCGCCGCCGCTGGCTGTGATGAAAGAACGATTCGATCTGAACAGATCGGGACGCCGCTCATCCGCACCGATCAGCCCAGCAGACCACTTCCGGCCTCCGTGACCTCGATTCTCGACAGAATCCGCACTCATCACGGTTATGCCTCTGAAAGGTATTACTACAAAGGATTCCTATATTATTTCAGCGACATGGCTGACGCGCTCGCGCGCATGCGAAGCTGGCTGCGACCGGGCGGACTACTGCTGATGGTGGTCCAAGACACCTACTATAAGGATCTCTACGTTCCGACTGCCGACATGCTGGTCGATATCGCTGATCGCTGTGGCTTCCGAGCTGTCGGGCGACAGGATTGGCGTGTGAACCAACGCCTCTCAAGCCTCAGTCCGCATTCACGTCGCCGCATGCCGAGCCGTGCGCTGAGCGAGTCGTTAATAGCCTTCAGTAGATAGCCTTTTGGAAATGAGGCTCATGGAACCAGCCGTACGAGGCCTCTGTAAACGAACGACAAAAGCCCGCATACACACACTGTTGCGGCGACAATGCTGCAATATCGGCCGGCAATTCGTCCAAAGGAGGTGCTTGGCAGCGTGGGGCATCTGGCATGCAAATCGAGCGCCCGATCTGCCATTCGACATAGTTCAGGGTAGCGACGTCCATCCGGCCGTAGAACGCGGTCAACGTCATCGCTTCCTCGACAGTCTTGCGCAGTAGCTTGACCAACCGATCCCGCGACGTGAGTCCCGGACTGCGCAGCCGCTCTCGAACGGATTCGTGGACCGCGTAAACCCTGCCTGTGCGAAGGTAGAGCCGCAGAATATGGTACTCAACGGCGGGCTTGAGATTTTCGGGGTCGGTGAAAATGAGGATACCCTCCCGATGGAGGTCGTGGGCCAGGACCCGAACCTTCTTCTCAAGTTCGTCCTCAGCAAAGGCCGGGATTGCTCGCATCAACTCGTAGAACCCCCCTGGCCCGTCGAGCCGCGGCGCCGCCATTAGTGCCTTGAGGTGGCCCGAACTGATCATCAACTTCAGCTGCTCCGCGGTTGCACGAAGCATGCGTGCTCGCTGCTGCGCACGCACTCTTTCGGGTTTCGGATAAGCATCGAGCATCCGAGCGATTTGTGATGGACGGGTCATCGCGACTTCATCAAGTCGCAAGTCCGGTGCCGGTAGCAGCCAGGCCGCCATGGCGGCCTGGAGAAAGTCCCAATTGAATTGATGGCAAATTGAAACGAATAACGTCTTGAAGACGATCTGCGAGAGCGCGGGCAGGTGAGACCAGGGCTCAACCTGATGGATGGCCTCAAAACCATACAGGCTCTCGGCGGCATCACGACACCGAAACCAATCTACACTGAAGGGGTTGCCTCTGAGCGCACCGTCAATCGTCGTCATTGAGATGACCTAGGTAGTCCCTCTTGTGCTTGAGGTAGGCGATGCGTTCCGGAGTCATCGGCACGTCCAACTTTAGACGCTCCACCGTGTAGCCCGCTTTCTGGAGAGCCCCGATCTTCTTTGGATTTCCCGAAGCGAGTTTGATGCGATCACCGGTAAACGCTTGTTTCAACACCGCGATGTGCGACGCGAAAGTCCGCGGGTCAGGCTCATGGCCAAGCGCTCGAAACGCTTCGGAGGTCGATACGCCATCCATCTGCTGCATGGCGATCGCCTTCAACTTGTCAATGATCCCCGCGCCTCGGCCTTCCTCCCAAGCATATACAAGGATTCCGCCTTCTGCGCAGATCAGCTTCAGCGCGGCCGTAACCTGGGCACCGCAGTCGCAATCGACGGCATGGAAGGCCTCGCCGAAGACACAGGATGACTGAAAGCGGACGACCGGCACGTCGGGCACCGTTTCGCTCATCGCTACAAGCAGCATCTGGCCGTTCACTTCAGCGACCCGCACGCGTAGGATGCCGACTGGAGTCGGGACGGTCACGAACGGCTGGCTGTCGATTTCCTGCCCCATTTTCTTGTCACTTTCTCGAAATCGAATGTCAGGCCTGCCCGCCCCGCCAACTCCTCCGGACTGTGGCCTGATTGGCCGCCAGCTGCTCTTCAACGAGATCTTTGGACACGCGCGTCAGGGCCGTCACTTGTTTGCTCTGGAAGGGGTGACCGGGGTTGGCAAGTCGGCTTTGCTCGAAGTGGTTTCAACGGAGCTAGAAAAGTTAGACTTAGGCGGCATCACCGCTCTAAATGCAGCTCAGCTTACGAGCGAAGAGTTGGCTATAGCAGCCATATACGTGCGACTCAAAGGGTTGGCGCGCGACCCGGAGGCCGTCGTTGCCGAAATCAAAAAACAATTCACCGACAATCTGCCGCACGTTCTACGAAAGCTGGCTGCGGCCGCTGCTGCAGACCTTGTGAAGGTTGTTGCCGAAAAAGCCGAGAAGACCATCGAGGCCGCGAAGGAAATTCTTACCGGCGAAGCCGGGGGAGACAGCGTCGGAACCATGCTCGATTCATTGGATGGAGCGAACCGAAGGTTTTTCCTCATCCGATTTCTCCAGGCCTTGGAAGATGCCGGGAACCCTGTCGTCATCGCCATCGACAACTTCGACGGTGCGGATCCGTCGCTGACTGAGTTCGTCAGGTTCCTCGTCAAAAGCAAGCCCCCGAATACGATCGTCGCTATTGCCCATAACACAGAGGTCGGGAACAACCTGCACTGGGACTACGTCGTCGCGGACATCGAAGCGCGTGGTGGGGCCGCTTACAAGCTCGATGTGTTCGAGGGACCCGTTATTGCGGAATGGTTTCACCGGGATATCGGGCGCTGGCCATCCGGCATAGAACTCGCCGCTCTTACGGCGAGCACTGGTGGCCGTGCCTACAACGTGAAGCAGGCGATTGAGGCGATCCGCGATGGCGGTGCCGACCCCGTGAGCGGCAACTACAGGGGCTACTATGAACTAAAGCGAAGGGCGCTTGCGATCGAAGCGAGAGCTGTCGCTGAACTGCTCGCCGTCATGAACTATGACGCGGGTGTGGCGAGAGACTCTTTGGCGGTCGCAGCGCAACAGCTCGGTGTGGCCGACATTGGGCCCGCGCTCGACGAGCTGCGGGCTGAAAGGCTGCTAAAGGAAGTGGGCGTTTTCGTCGGTCTCGTTCACCGCTTGGCGCAGGACACCTGGCGTGAAGCGATCACGGGTCCACGCCGCACGACGCTTGCAGCGGCATGGTATGAGACCATCAGGCAGCTCGACGCTCAGCAGTTGACGGAGCCGGGCATCACCGCTTTGATCCCGGTCGTCGTCACGCCACTTATTGAGGCTAAGTCGCTCGATGAAGTTGCGGAAATTGGCGCGTGTCTAATTGCAGCCGGGCAGATTCAGACAGGGCTGGAACTGCTCGACCATACATGGAAGTTCGGGGCTGTAGATAGTAGAGGAGGCGCAGACATGCTTCAGCACGCCCTTCTCGCCGCACGAACGCGCTTGGCGCTTGGTCGCTATCAGGAAGTCGACGAACCTCTGACTCAAGCCGCCCTCGTGGCCCAGGAGCGTGGCCCAAAACTCGAAATCCTTCTGCTGCGCATGAAATTGGCACTGCGCCGCAACACATATCCGCTCCTTTGGACTCTGGCTGAAAGCCTCGAAGAGCTCGCCGCCGACGATGTCGATGCAAAAGTCGAAGGACAGCAGATTCTCAACGTCGCTTATCGAGATTTGCTGGATTACGCCGGTATCAAGCGATCGAGCGACGCACTCCTAGCTCTTCGCAACTTCGTAAATGCCACCACGCGAATGTCCATGGACCGCGCTCTGGCCAGGGCTCTCGCCAAGCTTGGTGACACCGAAGCAGCGTCGCAATCCGCGGAGTCTGCGCTTTCCGCGAGCCAGGAAGTCGGATCAGTACGCGACATCGGAAACGCCCATCTGGCCCGCGCTGAAACCGCGCGCTATCGTGGCGACTTTGGTGCCGCATTGGTCGACTATCGCAAAGCAGAAGAAATCGCGCGCGGCACGGGAAACCGTGATTCGCAACTTTGGGCGCTGCTTGGCGAGGCGGCAGCGCACATAGAATCCGCCCAGCGCGACCGAGCGAAGGCGCCGCTCGATCAAGTCGCCGCCTTGCTCGCTGAACCGGGCTACGAACATCCTCTTGAGGCTGCGCACGCAACCATGTTGCGCGTCTTCGCCGGACTCGATCAAAAGCCTGCAGCTGAGGTCCTTGCCCCGTATGAGGCCCTGGGAGTCGCGTGGCCAGCCGCGTACCTTCAATCCTTTCTGGAAAAGGGAATGGTCGCCGGAACGACGCCAATCTGATCGAGGTGAGCGAGCGTCTGTGTAACCAACGCGTCGATCGAACCCGTGTTCATCAGGTCGTGCCCGGACGGTGCATCAGGCCAATGAAACTCGGTCTCGTGAATGGGCGTCCACCCGAGAATTCCCCGCCCTCTTAGGGCCCGCCCTAACCCTGAGCGATGGTAAGCAATATCGATGCGGGTGCGTTGTCGTTCGATCTCGGGACGCCGCACTCTCACAATGACGCCGCCAAAGTCCGAGACGACCAGCCAATCATTCGGAAATCTTAGGTCGTCGATCACAACGGGCGGGGCCGTCCGATCATTCTCGAAATGATACCCGATCCGAAGCTTGACTGCGTTCGCCCAGATATCCGGTGTGATCATGTTCCTACCCCAGTCGGTCCCGAGGCTGCTCAACGCTTGGCGGGCCGACTTTCCGCCGAGCAACGGCTGGGGCCTAGCGCGCTGATCGGGTGTGCCCGCAACGTCCTCCTCAGACAGACCGAGCACCCGCAACATGTCCTTCAGAGGACGACCCATGTGGAGGTTCACGAAGCCGTGGTTCGCAACGAGGCGCTTGGCAAGAGTCGACTTCCCCGACCCTGTTGCACCCACCAAACCGAGAACGAAGGGGCGCGTTCCGCCGACTGCGCGACCCTGCCTCTCACCCAGCATCAGGACTCTCAAGGATCAAGACTTCGTGCGGTCCCGGTGCCTCGCTTCGCGCTCGCAACGCATTTAGGTATCGCATCCGTTTCGCCCCCTCGGCGACAACGAACCGAACCTCCGGCAAGTCGCCATCCAGCGATCGAACTCCGTTTGGTGTCGAGAGGGCCAAGAGGGGCATGTCCCAGGTTCCCGTGTTGAGCGCTCGAGCCGTAGAGATTGGTCCAAATCCGTCGCTCGAATTCATGGCGTGATAGTCATAACCGGCGTCCATCGGGCCGCCGAACTCCAACCGAACATCGCGAAGAATCCGATCTGCGTCCCAATGCTCGCGGCGCCAAGTCAAAGCCGGCAATGGGAGGAAAGCCATGTAGGAATCCGACCAATGGCGATAGATCCATTGTTCAGCGATCTGCGGATGAAGGTGCGCAAGCGCTTCGGCATGGCGCGCCCACCATGCAGCAAAAGGTTCCTTGGCAGCTATTCCGTCGTCACCGTTGTGGCCGACCGGCCGCAGCCCACAATCCCAGACACACTCCCATCGTCGCCTAAGGTCGAGCACATGAACACCTCAAGATCCGCTATCCTCGGGGTTGAGACCGAGCCAAAGCTAAATAGAAGTCCCGTTCACTTAGCGCCACGAAACTCCAGAGCCGATTTCCAACTTAAAAGGGTGTGCCGGAAAAAGCTCATCGCTGTTGCGCAACATCAAAGACTTCGAGCCTGACAGCATCGTGCGCCGAACGCCGGACAGGGCGTCACGAACCAAGTCCCAGCCCGCGTCGATGGCCAAAACTCCAATCCACCCCGCCGCCAGGCGTCATCACGCCCGACACGTGGCGCCCGAGATGGGGGTCCAGCGCTGGCCGCCACGGAACGAGCTGGAAACCCAGACCATCGTCGATCATGGCGAACCGGCCCGAAGCCAGCGTGACGCGCTGGCGATAGGCGCCCGTGACATGGTCGCCAGGCGATGATGGGGCGTGCGGAACGCTGGTCTCTGTGGCGAGTCGTTGGATCACC
>FTKX01000011.1_pt1 | contig 78108 bp, 63 predicted proteins | sample 1641081 | NCBI WGS metagenome assembly FTKX01 (sample SAMEA3914789, study PRJEB12502) | metagenome | biome: forest; material: soil | place: Canada | collected 2011-07-03 | depth 0.3 m
CCCGTCGACGTGGTCGTCCCCTTACGCAAACGCACCGCCCTGCAATACTGGTTCGAACCCCTCACCCAGACCTTCTGGCGGTCCTTCCACGAACATTAGCGACAGGGCCGGGGATGTTCGGCGCCAAAAGCCCGACAAAACGCGCAATCCGTGACGATTGAGCCTGCTGCCCTCTAGAAGAGCAGGGGACGTCAAGGTTAGCTTGGCCGGGTCGTCCGTGACGGACGAGCCAGCCGCGGGGCGCGTGGGGTCTCGGCGATATAGAAGTTCAAACCCAGGATGCAGACACTTCGTCAGACCTTGAGGGACACAGCCGGCCTGGAGCAGCGCACGCTGTGGGGCGCGGACGTCAGTGTGGCCATGCGCGATATCGCCTTTGGAACCTGTCTGCCGGGCGGGGGCTCGACGATGGCCGGTCAGTCGGTGCTGGTGCATACAGCCGATCAGCTGAGCGCGGCCCTGGCCCTGATCGCGTTGGACGGCGTCGCGCGGCGACTGATTCTGTGCCCGCCCGATCTTGCGGTGGACTATCTGCCGATCGTGATCCGCGATGGTGAGGTGACCGCGGTGGTGACGGATCGCGAGGAGACCTTGCCCGGGTTCGACGGTCTTCGGGTTCTGAGAATCACCGCGCCGACACCCATGACGGACGAACTGGCGACAGCGGCCGAGCCGATCCGGACCGAATGGGTGATGTTCACCTCCGGCACCACCGGACCGCCCAAGATGGTGGTGCACGACCTGGAAGGCCTGACGGGGGCGATCAAGCCCATGGCCACGACGGACCGGCCCGTGGTCTGGGCCACATTTTACGATATCCGCCGCTATGGCGGCTTGCAGATCCTGTTGCGCGGTCTGCTCAGCGGCGGATCGATGGTGATTTCCAGCGCGCACGAGGGCCTGGTCGATCTGGTGGATCGCATGGCCCGGCTGGGCGTCACTCATGTTTCGGGCACGCCGTCGCACTGGCGCAAGGCGCTATCCATGGGGCCCTCGATTGCGATCGCGCCGGCCTATGCCAGGCTTTCCGGTGAGATCGCCGACCAGGCGATCCTGAACCAGCTCAAGAAGACTTTTCCCGGGGCCGGCGTCGGTCACGCCTATGCCTCGACCGAGGCGGGGGTGGGGTTTGAGGTCAATGACGGATTGGAGGGCTTTCCCGCGGATCTGCTGGAGGCCCAGGGCGGGGCGGTCGAAATGAAGGTCGTCGACGGGTCGTTGCGTGTTCGCTCGAGCCGCACGGCCGACCGGTATCTTGGTGAAGGCGCCGCGCTGCTCGCCGACGCAGACGGTTTCGTCGACACCGGCGACATGGTCGAGCTGCGGGGCGGGCGCTACTATTTCGCCGGCCGCCGGGGCGGCATCATCAATGTCGGCGGGCTGAAGGTTCATCCCGAGGAGATCGAGGCGGTCATCAACAGCTATCCGGGGGTGCGGATGTCGTTGGCCTATGGCCGTCGCAACGCTATCACCGGCTCGATCGTGGTGGTCGACATCGTCCTGGAGAATGGGGAGGGTGTCGATGTGGCCGCCTTTCGACACGACCTCCAGAAATTCTGCCGCGATCGGCTGGCCGCCTACAAGGCGCCGGCGATGCTGCGGATCGTTCCCACCCTGACCATGACCGAGGGAGGCAAGTTGCTCCGTGACCATGCGTAATGTCCTGATCACGGGGGGGAGCCGGGGCCTTGGCCTGGGCATCGCCCGCAAACTCGCCGCTGAAGGCTACGGCGTCATCACCACGGCCCGCAAGCCGACCGAGGACCTCGCACAAGCCATGGCCGAGGCCAAGCTTGCGGGGGGCGGCTCGATCTCGTTCCATCCCTTCGATCTGGCGCAGATCGAAGAGATTCCCGAATTCGTGCGGATGGTGAAGACCGATCACGGCGGATTCTATGGCCTGGTGAACAACGCCGGCCTGGGGACCGGCGGTCTGCTCGCCACCATGCCCATCGCCGAGATCGAAGCCCTGGTTCGCCTCAACACCATAGCGCCGATGGTGCTGACCAAGCAGGTGTTGCGATCCATGTGGGCGGCGGGGGAGGGGCGTATCGTCAATATCAGTTCGATCATCGCCTCGACCGGTTATAGCGGGCTGTCGGTCTATGGCGCGACCAAGGCCTCGATCGTCGGCTTCACCAAATCGCTGTCCCGAGAAGTGGGCCGGCGCGGCGTGACCGTCAACGCGGTCGCGCCGGGCTTCATCGAGACCGAAATGACCCATGACCTGGTGGGTGAAGAACTGGAAAAGGTGACTCGCCGCAGCGCCCTGCGTCGCCTGGTCAGCGTGGACGACGTGGCCCGCTGCGTCTCGTTTCTGCTCAGTGACGCGGGAAACAACATCACAGGGACCGTGATGACGGTGGATGCGGGCGCCACGGCCTGAAGCTGTCCCGGTATGGGAACGCTCACTGAATGCGCGATCAAGATTGTTTGACGCCGAAGTGGTCAACAAGCGACACAATTACAGTATCAATTCTTGCGATTTCGCGGCATGGTTCATGCAGCGTCGGCGTTCGCCATTCGCCATCCGGTGACAACTGTCCATCGCTGGCGTTACTTCAGGGGAGCTGAAGGCCATGCCGCAAGGAACCACGACCCCGCGCGAGGGCCTAGGGCCGGTCGCGCATCCCGCCGCCAAATCAGAGGCGTTCGAGCCGCTGCGTGCGCTGACGCGCACAGGTTCGAAGCCCCTGGACAGCCGCTCGACAGTCATTGCCGCGCGTGACGCCGATCTGATGCGGCCCGACCGTCGACGGATCGAAATCGGTTTAGTCAACAATATGCCGGATGCGGCGCTGCTGGCCACGGAGCGGCAATTCACCGATCTGATCAAGGCGGCGGCCGGCGACCTGGACGTCCGGTTGAGCTTGTTTTCCCTGGCGGGTGTTCCTCGCAGCGAAACGGCGCGCGCGGTGATGGACGGACGCTATGCCGAGGTCAGTGCGCTGGAAGGCCTGAACCTTGACGCGCTGATTGTCACCGGCAACGAGCCCAGGGCGGCCGATCTGCGCCAGGAACCCTATTGGCCCGAACTGGCCTGGCTGATCGACTGGGCCGAGGCCAACACCCTGACGACCGTCTGGTCGTGCCTCGCCGCCCACGCCGCTGTGCTGCATCTCGATGGGATTCAGCGCCAGCCGCTGCCCCGGAAATGCTCGGGCGTATTTCTGTGCGAGCAGGTCGCCGACGATCCATTGATGGCGGGCGTTCCGGCGATGATCCGTATGCCCCATTCGCGCAAGAACAGCCTGCCTCTGGGCGATCTGGTCTCGCGCGGATATCATCTTTTGACCCAATCGCGCGAGGTTGGGGCGGATCTGTTCCTGCGTCGCGGCCACAGCCTGTTCGTCATGTTCCAGGGGCATCCGGAATATGACGCCGACGGACTGTTGAAGGAATATTGCCGCGATGTCGGGCGGCACCTGCGGGGCGAGGCGACCGAGCCGCCCGCGCCGCCGAGCAACTATTTCGACACCCATACGGAAAACGCCTTCATCGCCTTGGCGGAGCAGGCTCGTCGCAGGCCTTCACCGGAGCTGATGATCCGTTGCGGGGAAATCGCCGCCGCCTATCAACCGGCTCAGCCCTGGCGCACGCACGCCGAGGCCGTATACCGCAACTGGCTGGCGCAGATCGCCCAGGTGAAGGCTATGAACGCATCGACCGCCAGCATCGCCGCGCGATCGAGCTGAACCGCGGCCCATCTAAAGAGCCCACTCTTCGAAGGGCTTAAACCCTCAGGGCTTCGCGCACGCTGGCGGGCCAGGCTTCGATATCGGTTCCGTGGGTGGCGAACATTGCGACGGCCAAGCGGTCCATACCGAAGGCTACGCAGCCTGTATGGGCCGGCTCGCCGTCCTCGGTCTTCAGGCCCCAGACCTCGCCGAAATGTTCGCGGTGATAGTTGAAGCTCATGCAGGCGGTCGGTTGCTCTTCGGAGCGGACCGGCACCAGGAGCTCGAACTTGAGCGCCTGTTCGCGCTGCATGGCCGAGGCCAACTGCCCGACACGGCCGAAAAAGGGATCGCTGGCCACCTCCACGCGGTAGGGCAGGCCCAGGCGGTCGGCGACGCCCTGGGCGCGTTCGATCCAGGCCTCACGGAAATCCTGGATCTGCTTGGGCGTGCCGATGCAGACATATTCGCGCATGCGGAAGGATTGGAACCGGTCGATGTCGCGCGAAGGCTCGCGGCGGAAACAATCGCAGGCGACGTCAAAGATCAGGCCGCCAGCCGGCACCGGGCCACGCTCGGCGGCGATCGGATAGACCGGATAGCAGGCGGCGGGCGCGAGAACCAGGTCGGCCGCGCCGAGTTCGTCGGTCCAACTGCCCCCGGCTTCGAAACGGTCAACCACCGAGCGGATCTCACGCTCCGTGCCCGACAGGCAGCTGACGCAGCCGAGAAGATTGGGGAAGCTTTTCAGATAGCCATGCTTTTCCAGATGCCGGCGGCTCATCACGGGGGGAAAGCGCAGGACCTCGGCGCCCTTGGGTCGATAGGTCGAAATCAACGCGGCCATGGCCTCGACCACGCCTTCGTAAAGCCCGGTGCGAGCATAGACGCCATTCACCCCGGTTTCGTGAAACAGGGTTTCAGCCAGGCGCCCCAGCCGATCATCGCCGGCGTCTTCGACGAATTGTGCGGTCAAAGTCATGGTCGGGCGCCTCAACCGCGCAGGGTTTTCGGAGTTTCGGTGAGCAGGCTGGAATTGGCCAGATTGGCGAGGATCCGGTCGTTGTTGATCATGATCGGCGACGAAAGCACGTCGCGCAAGTGCCGGCCCACACTGGCGTCGCTGTCGTTGCGATAGCCGGACAGGCCGCAGGCCCGCATCGCGCTCATCACAGTGACCACCGCCAGCTCGGATGCATCGACCTTCAAAAGATTGATCGTGGTCTGGAATTCTATCGCGCCCAGCGCGGCTGAGTCATCTTGGATCGCCTCGTAACGATCCAGGGTGGTCTTGATCAGGGCCCTCATCGCCCGCATCGAGCTGGTCGCCCGGCCAAGATAGGCCGCAGCCGGCGGCGGTTGGCCGCCGGCGCCACGCGCAGCCTTGCGGATGAACAGGCGGGCTTTTTCCACACTGGCCGCCGCGATCCCCGCCCAGACGGATGACCAGAAAATATGGGCGCTGGGGACCATGGATTGCGAATGGATTACCGAATAGGGCTCGGGCAGGATCTGCACGCGGTCCGCGTCGGCCTTGAGCGCGAAGCCCGTGCTGCAAGTGCCGCGCATGCCCAGGGTGTCCCAGGTCTGGGTGCGGGTCAGGCTGTAATCGGCCTTTTCGATCACCAGCAGCACTTGGTCGGAAGCCGCGGCGTCGTCCGAGCGCCGGGCCGTGGTGGCGATGGCGTCGGCGTAATCGCCGTAGGAAATGACGCTGGCGTCGCGATCCAACTTGATGCGTCCGCCTTCAGGTGCGACCGCCGCTGCGCTGGAGCGTACATCGCCGCCCGCCTGTCCTTCAGTGGTCGAGGACGCGACCAGCCATTGATGCTCGGTCAGGCGCCGCAGAAAACCTTCATGCCAGCCGCCGGCTTCGGCATGGCGCACGATGCATGCGATCTTGACCTGGTGCATGGCGAAGATCAGCCCCGCCGACGCGCAAGCCTGGCCTAGGGCGTAGCAGATGTCGGCGACTTCGCCGGTGCTGGCGCCCTCTCCGCCCAGGGTGCGGGAGACCATCACCCCCATCAGCCCCTCGGCCTTGGCGGCCGCTATCGCCTCGGCGGGAAAGCGCGCCTCCTGATCCACCGATCCGGCATATTGCGCCGCGACCGCCGCGACCCGGCGCGCGCGATCGGCCAACCCGTCCGCGGACCAACGCGCCGAGCCTGGATTGAGGGACAGGGCTTCAGCCCCGGACACGTAATTTAGAGCACTGGGTGCGGCGTCCAACGAGTTCAATTCTGTAGCCCCCATATCGTGGCCCTTCGCGACCGCCAGATTGTCCGGCGCCCATCTCACGGCCCCAGACAACGTGCGCCAGTCTCCGGGCGCCAGTCACCAGGCGACAGTCACCAGGCGACAGTCACTCGGCGCCGGTCACTTGGCGTCGGTCACTGGGCGAAGAAAGATTTCGCGCGACCGTGAAACTTACCCCGAAAAATCTCAACGCCCACTCTGCTCTAAAAAAGGTTTCCGATGAACTTGCATTAATCGAATTGCTGAATTTTTTTCGCCGCGCTGTGACGCGCGCCACTCCACATCTGTCGGCCGACTAAGGCGCTGATCCATCCACGCAGAGCGCGAGGGTGCGGAACTGGCCGACTCCATCCAACCGCCTATGACTTCAGGCGGCAGATTTCGTCGGTTATCTTGGCCAGGCTGGCTTCGCTGAACAGCATCTGGGTGTCGTCGTCGAAGGCGACATCCACCAACTCCTCCAGTTCCAGAATGACGCTCACCAAGTCGTAGGAGTCCATTTCGGCGTCCTCGACCAGCCGCAAGGGCTCCGCATAGGCGACGCCTCGCCGTTCCAACACTTCGGTGAACGCCTGAACAACTTCGGTCCGTTCCACTGTGCCTCCTTGCCGCCGCTGTGGCCCAGCCGCGGTCACGCGGACCGCCGCCCAGATTTCGACGGCTTGCTTAGCCAGCCGTCAAAGACGCCACAAGGGCGTCGATTGCGCGAATAGTGCTGAAATTCTCGGGTTTCATCTGGTCGTCGGGAATAAAGATGTCGAATTCGCTCTCGATCGCCAGCATCAGGTTAACAAGATCGGTGGAATTCAGACCCGCGTCGCGCAGATCGTCGGCCGCGTCGATCGCGCCCGAGCGACCGCGCTTGGCAAGAAAGCCGCCGACGATTAGCGAGATGCGGGGCGCTATGGTCGCCAATTCTGAATCGTTCATCTAAGCATTCCCGATTTTTCCCAGCGTATTACCACCGTCAGCCCCTTCAAGATTCCTGCCAGCAAGCCGTTGCTCGCGATCGATGGTTCAGAGAAGCGGACACACACGATGTATATTCTTACATTTCGATTTTGAATGGTCTAGCTTAAGCTCAACTGTCTGGACTTGTGAAGCCCGGATCGCCGCACTTATGGCGCGCGGTGTTCGGAAATGGGGCAAGACCGTATCTCGTCATTATAAGTCGCTCGTTGGATCATTCATTCGCTGGGTTGACGCGGCAAGGGGCGGCTGTCGGTGGTGGGCTGCCTCGTCATAGTGGCGACGTGTTAAAGATTTTCGGGGTTTGCGATCGCTATTCGTCGGCCCGCCCGGGTCTGACGAACATCATGTATCCGGACCGCCTTGGGTTTAACGCCCGGGTGATCTTATGCTAACGCCGCCTCAGGCGGATGGAGGGTGGAGTGAAGCTGGAGACCCAGGCGGTTCATAGCGGGTTGCAGACCGACCCGACGACCATGGCGCTGGCCGCGCCCATCTATCAGACCGTCGCCTATGAGTTCGAAAGCGCCGACCATGCTGCGGCCCTGTTCGATCTCGAGGCCGAGGGGTATCGCTATAGTCGTATCGCCAATCCGACCACCGCGATCCTGGAGCGGCGGGTGGCCGAAATGGAAGGCGGGGTCGGCGCGCTCTGTGTCGCGTCCGGTCAGACCGCTCTGCACTACGCCTTCCTCAATGTCTGCGATCCTGGCGGCAACATCGTCTCGACCCCCCAACTCTATGGCACCACCCACAGTCTGCTGGCCCACATCCTGCCGCCGACGGGCATTGCGGGGCGCTTCGCTGAGAGCGACCGGCCAGACGATATCGCCCGGATGATCGACGAGAACACCAAGGCGGTGTTTTGCGAGAGCATCGGCAACCCCGCGGGAAACCTGTGCGATATCGAGCGCCTGGCGCAGGTCGCCCACGACCACGGGGTGCCGCTGATCGTCGACAACACCGTGGCCACGCCGGTGCTCTGGCGTCCGATAGAATACGGCGCCGATATCGTCGTGCATTCCCTGACCAAGTTCATGGGCGGGCATGGCACCACCCTGGGCGGGGCGATCGTCGACAGCGGATCCTTTCCCTGGACCAAATATCCCGACCGTTTCCCCGCCTTCAACCTGCCGGACCAATCCTATCACGGCCTGGTCTATACCGAGCGCTTCGGCCGCGCGGCCTATATCAGCCGTTGCCGCAGCGTGTTCCAGCGCACCATGGGAGGGGTATTGAGCCCCTTGAGCGCCTTTCTGCTGATCCAGGGGATTGAAACCGTAGCGTTGCGCGTCGAGCGGCATGTGGAAAACGCCCGACGGGTGGCCGAATATCTGCGCGACGATCCGCGCATCGAGTGGGTCAGCTACGCGGCCTTCCCCGACAGTCCGTATTACGCGCTCTCCCAGCGCTATCTGAGCGGGCGGGCCGCCTCGTTGATGACCTTCGGGGTCAAGGGCGGGCTTGTCGCGGGCAAGGCCTTCTATGACCGCCTTAGCTTGATCAAGCGTGTGGTGAACATTGGCGACGTCAAGTCCCTGGCCTGTCACCCGGCCTCGACCACCCATCGGCAGATGCCGCCCGAGGCCCTGGCCAAGGCGGGGGTGCGGCCGGAGATGATCCGACTGGGCGTGGGCATCGAACATATCGACGATATTATCGCCGATCTCGATCAGGCCCTGGGCGCCATCGACCAGATCGCCGCGGAATAGACGGCCCTTGAGCGGGGCGCAGGACTTCCAGGCGACCGCGGAGGGGGGACGGCCGCCCAGACTGGGCTTCGTGCTGGCCGCCCTGAATACGGGGGGCGCCGAGCGGCACGCCGTAGCGCTGCGCCAGCGCCTACGCGCGCGCGGATACGGAACATTTCTGCTGGCGATCGCCCGGGCGAGGTCGTCGACCTTGAGCGGCGCCCCAGGCGCCGAGGACGCCGTCAGTCTTGACACGGCCAGGGTCCTGACCAGTCCGGTCGCCTGGTTTGGCGCCTGGCGGGCGTTGCGCCGCCTGAACGCCGATGTGATTTTCACCGTCAATCCCGCCTGCGCCGTGGTGGTCACCGCGCTGCGGCGACTGGGGCTGTTGCGGGGCCGCGTGGTGTGCATCTTTCATTCGAGCCGTCTGCAAAGACGGGAAGGTCTGAGCTTCGCGCCGTTTCGGTGGGTCGCGCCGAGCCTGGACGCTCTGGTCTATATCAGCGAGCCGCAGCGGGCTTTGTGGTCCGCTCAGCGGCTCAAGGCCAAGCGCACCGCCGTGATTGTCAATGGCGTCGATTTCGAGGGCTTTTCGGCCGCCGCCTTCGATCCGGCCGCCGAAAGAGCGAAGCTGGGTCTGTCTCAGACCGACTATGTGATCGGCATCGTCGCGGCCCTTCGGCCGGAAAAGCGACATCGGGATCTGATCGCCGCCGTGGCGGCGTTGCGGGCCGCAGGCGCCCCCGCCAAGCTGTTGGTCGTCGGCGACGGCGCCATGCGCCAGGCTCTGACGGAGCAGGTCGGCGACCTGGGCCTGAGCGATCAGGTGCTGTTCGCGGGGGACCAAGGCGATGTGCGACCCTTCGTCGTCGCTTGCGACGTCTGCGCCCTGTGCAGCGACATCGAGACCTTTTCTCTGGCCGCGCTGGAGATCCTCGCTCTGGGGACGCCGCTGGTCAGCAGCGATGTCGGCGCGATGGGGCAGATCGTCCAATCCGGCGTTAATGGGCTGCTCTATCCCGTCGGCTCGGTGGAGCAGTTGACCGCCCAACTGGCTCGGCTGGCCGATCCTGCGGTTCGCGGACCGATGCGGAGCGCCGCCCGTCCGTCTGTGCAGGGGTTTGAGGTGGGCCGAATGGTCGACGCCTATGAGGCCCTGGCGAAGTCCTTGTTCATCGCGCCCTAAGTCGCGTCCTTGGGTAGGCGTTCAGCGGTTGAAACGGGCGGCGCGAGGGGTGAGGGCGTGTCCAAGCGTCGCAACGCCAAACCATAGCGCGCAGGGCAGCAGCGCGACCGCCCAGGCCAGAATCAGGCCCGTCAATCCGAAGCCAGCGACAAGTCGCCGTTCCCGATCAGGCCCCCGTTCCAGGTCAGGCCACTGTTTCAGAACGGGCCGTCGTTTCAGAACGGGCCGTTGTTTCAGAACGGGATGGTGTTGTCGTCCGTCAGGGCATAGCGCTTGGCTCATCGGTTCATCCCATCAGCTCGCCTGGGGCTGGTTCTTGGCCGTCGTCTGGCCGAGGAATGAAGCGGCCCGATCAGCCAGACCCCGCCAGACGGCGCCACGAACTCGCGCAGAGACGTCGCGCAGGTCGCGGACGGCCGGGCCGATCAGGCGCCAGGGTTCGATGCAATAACGGCCGAACAGCCGGCGTGGATTGAGCGCCAGGCGGAACAGCCATTCCATGCCCAGCTGGCCGATCCAGCGTGGACAGACGACCTGAACGCCCGCTTCATAGTCGAACGCTCCGCCAACGGTGAACAGAACACTGGTGGGAAGCGCATCGTAGTTGCGCACGATCCAGGCCTCTTGACGGGGCATGCCCATGCCGACCAGGATGATGTGAGGTTTAAAGGCTTGAATCTGCTCGAGAAGCGCATGGCTTTCGAGCGAGCTTGGATCGATGTCGAAAAACCCGTGATGAACTTCGAGTTGGGTGTCGGGCCATGTTTTCTGAATAGCCTCGCGCGCGCTGTCGGCCACGCCTTCGCGGCCGCCGACAAAGAATACCCGCCAGCCGTTCTCGGTGGCCATTTTCCAGAATTCGTCCCGCCAGTCCAGATAGGTGCAGCGGTGGAACGACCGACTAGGCCGCCCAATCAGGCGCGCCCAGAATATGAGGGGCAGTGAATCGATTTCGATCAGGTCGGCTTTGGCGAAAAAGTCCTGCATTTCCGTGTTGTTATTTACAAGATGCAGGCTGTGAAGATTGTGGTTTGCGATGATGGTCTTTTCACCGAGAACGATTTTGTTCTTCACAAAGTGGAAAACCTCGGCGGGCTTGACCAGATCCATCTTGGCGCCAAGCACGCTGACACGTTCTTCAGGGCGGCGATCGAGACGAAAGGAAGGACGCATGAGAAGGGCAAACCGCTACAAACTGGACCGACCCGAGTTGGGACAAACAACGGACTGAATTGGGCGATTTGCAGCGCCCAGGCCGATCCGCGGCTCAATGGAAACCTCGGTTCCCAGGACCATCTAAGCAATTCCGGCGCCAAGCTTGACTGGCGCAAAATTGGACGCGAGATCAGCGAGGCTCGCCCGAACCCGACGCGTCCCGGCGAGCCGTGATCTGGGGGCGTCTAGAGTTTCGGCCCTGTCTGTGCCCCAGGTCACAGCGCTTTTCGCAGCGGGCGCCTAGATAATTTCATCGTCTCGTAACGCCTGACCCAGCGAGGTGGGGGTGGTGTGTTCCGCGTGACCGGCGCCGCTCGTCCACCGGTCGATGGCGACAGTCTATGGTAGTGTCGGCGCGTCGCAGCGAGGCTGGCGGTCGGCTCTGATCGACGGTCTTGCGACCGGCGGCGGGGGTCTGGTTGTCATCCGATTTCGTGTTGCTTTTGCGTCTCAGATTCCAGTTAAAGATTGATATCCAGTTCATTTTTCCCTTTTAAGGCGAAGCTTAGTAAATTTCCGTTAAGATTTTGCTTGCTTCGGCATTATGGCGATGGTTCCCATATTTGAAGATCTCTTCAGTTCGCGTCCCACGGTTAATTCGGGTTCTCAGGGCTGGCGAAATGAATATCGACGGCGGGCAATTCAAACTGGAGGGACGGTCGGGGAAACCTGAGGCGACGTCCCCAAGAGGGCGTCGGATGAATCGCATCCTCCGCGAAACCCCGCTCCGCCGTGAGCAGTATTCACCCCCGGTGCAGGCGTCCGCTTCATCAACGAGCCGGGCCAAACGGACATTGGACATCGTGTTCGCGGCGATCGGTCTGATCGTTTTTCTACCGGTGCTTATCGCGGCCACCATCCTCATCCGACTGGAATCGAGGGGGCCGATCATCTATCGCCAAAAGCGCGGCGGCCTGATGGGCGAGACCTTCAACATCTATAAATTTCGAACAATGCACGTCGTGGAGGAGGCTTCGGACGTCAAGCACGCGGTCAGGAACGATCCGCGTTTGACGGCGGTCGGCTCGTTTCTCCGCAAAAGCAGTTTTGACGAACTGCCTCAGCTCATCAATATCCTGAAGGGCGACATGTCCATCGTCGGGCCCCGTCCTCACGCCTTGGCGCATGACGAGTATTATGCATCGCAGATCCCGGCTTACCGGGCGCGCATGGGCGCCAAACCTGGCCTTACGGGGTTGGCCCAAGTCTCAGGCTATCGCGGCGATATTCCGAATATCGAGGCGATGGTCGATCGGGTCGCTTGCGATCTGGACTATATCGACAACTGGTCATTGCGTCTGGATCTGCAGCTGCTGTTCCTGACCGTGGTGCGGTTCCCCTTCGATCCGCACGCCTACTAGGATTGGTCGATCGGCCAAATCCAGAGGCGCGGGGGCCAGAGACGCTGGGGCGAGAGCGGTGGCGCACGGTCAGCCGTCGGCGAGCCCTGGCTTTGGCAGCCGCCCTGCTAGCGGCTCCGCACCAAGCCGGCGCGGAAAGGGCGGCAGGCCAAGCGCGCGCGGGCGGGGCGCCGTTGCTTCATCGCGGCGTCAATATCCATCACATGCTCAACTGGCCGCGACATCAGCGCGGGCAGGCGATCGAATATGTCTGGCCGCCGTTCGGCGATCTCGCCTATGCGACGGGGCCGGACACCCTATCCGCGCTGCGCAGGGCAGGATTCACCTTCATCCGCTTGACCCTGGATCCGGCCATCTTCATGGCCAGCGACGAGGAACGGCGCCGATCGCTGACGGCCATCGCGCTGTCGCGCATGCGCGAATTGCTGGGCGCGGGATTCGAAGTGATCCTGGACCTGCATCCGGTCGCGGAAAACCCGGCCTTTGCGCCCGCGCGGCTGATGGCGCCCGGCTTTCAGGGCTTTTCCGCCTATATCGACACGGTCGGTCGCTTGGCCGCCGCATTGCAGACCCTGCCGCGGGATCGCGTGGCCCTGGAGCTGATGAACGAGCCGCAACTGGACGGCCCAGACAGCGCCATTCGCTGGCGACATATGCTCGAGGGGCTGCATGCCGCCGCGCGGAGCGCCGCGCCGGATCTTGCCCTCGTGCTGTCCGGGCAGAACTGGTCGGGATTTCGCGAGCTGACACTGGTCGATGTGGCCCCCTTCCGGGGGAGCAACGTCTTCTACACGTTCCACTACTATGAGCCGCATATCTTCACCCACCAAGGCGTGTCGAAGACGACGCCCGAGCGCTATTTCGACGGCCTGCTGTGGCCGCCTCAAATCAGCCAAAAGGGCCAGATGGCGACGCAGCTGCATCAGAAGATCTTCGCCGATCCCACACTGGACGCGGCTCAGCGTACCGAGACCGCAGCCAGGGCCGAGCGGTCCCTGTCACGCTATATGGACGTGGACGATGCGCCGGGGGCGGTCGCTCGGGATTTCGCCACCGTAGCGCGCTGGGCCAAGGCCAACGGCATCACGCCACAACGTGTCTTGCTCGGTGAATTTGGGGCCAACCAGCTGTGGCCGGAGACCCCGGCGGGCCATCGCTCACGGATCGACTGGCTGACCACGATCCGCAAGGCCGCCGAAGCGAACGGGTTCGGCTGGGCCTATTGGGCGCTGAAGGATGTCAGCGGCAGCGCGGGAGGCTTCAAGCTGCTGCTGGACGGAGCATCGGCCCAATTTGACGGCGACGTCCTGCGCGCACTGCTGGATTGACTCCAAGCTTTGATATTCGATCTTAATTTCGTCGCGCGATGTGACCAATATGGTCACTGATGGGATTCCCAGCCGCGCGCGCGTGTGATCTTGTCCGCCTTGATATTCGCCTCCGTGAGGGTTTGATGAGAAAGAAGGACAGGGTGCTGCTCTACGCGCCGCACTTTGCCGAATATTCCACCCGCCTTGCTCAATCCCTGTCCGCGCACGCCGAAGTCCTGCTTGTCATTGATGGCCAGAACAGGCGCGAGCAGTGCCAGGACGAATGGTTCAGGAGCGCCACCGCCCAAGTGCGCGTGATCGAGTTTTTCGTGAACCGTTCGATCTTGCGGCTCATCTGGACGCCGCTCCTGATCCTGGCGGGCCTGTGGTTCCGACCGAAGGTCTTCCACATCCAGGAGCAGGCGGATTTCACCAGTTTCTGGTTCACAAAGATCCTGAGCCTGACCACACCGGTGGTGGTGACGGTGCACGACCCCACGCCGCATAGTGGCCGCGACAGCGAATTCATCCGATTGCGCGGCCAAGGTTATCGCGATCAGATCCGAGCCTCGGCCAGTCTGTTTCACGTTCACGGCGCCTTTTGCCGGCGCCAGATGCTGGACTTGGATTCGAGCAGGCCGGTCGTCCAGACCTATCACGGGGTCCTGCACGTGCCCGCCCTTGACCAAATGCGCGAGCCCGAGCCGAACCGGATCCTGTTTTTCGGCCGGATGGAGGCCTATAAGGGACTTGAGATCCTGTTGAACGCCATCGACACCGCCAATGCGCGTGGCCGCGACTACAAACTCGTCATCGCCGGGCGTGGCGACGAACTCGACCGGCTGAGAGCCAGGGCTTCCGCCACGCGTGGGGTGGTTTTGCGGGACGCTTTTTTGACCCCGGAGGAAGTGGTCGCTCAGTTTCAGATGTGCGCGGTCGTGGTCCTGCCCTATCTGGACGCCACCCAGAGCGGTGTGGCCGCCGCGGCCATTGGCAATGGTCGACCGGCGGTGTCCTCGGCCATCGGCGGGTTGCCGGATGTCATTGTCGAAGGTGAAAACGGCATTCTTGTGCCTCCGGGCGATCCCATGGCGCTGGCCGACGCCCTGGACCGCATCCTCCAGGACACCAAGCTGAGAGAGGCCTTGACCAAGGGCGCTCGCTCCGCCCAGTCCCGGCTGGATTGGGATCTTGCGGCTCGGACGATCATCGGCGGATATAGGGCCATGCCCAGCGTGGCGTGGTCCGGTGACTGACGGCGTTTCCTCCGCGCCGCGAAAGGCTCGACTGGTTTTCTACATGCCGGGGCTCGCCGTAGGCGGGGCCGAGCGCCATACGATCGATCTTCGCGCGCGCCTGGCGGCTCTGGGCTATGACACCAGGATCATCGTGCACAGCGACGTCGTCTCGCCGACGATGCAAGCGATGACCGGCGCCGAGGGCGCCGAGCTGCTCAATATCCGCGGCGCGCCAGATGTCGCCACAGGCCTTCGGGCCTATCGGGCGTTCAAGGCCGCTGACGCCGACATCATCTTCGCGGTCAACCAGATGCGAGCGATCTGGGCCGTGGGGCTGAAAGCCCTGGGCGCCAGCCGGGGCGTGGTGGTCTGCCTGTGCCACACGACCACACCGCTTCCAGCGGACGAGCGGCGCCTGCCGCTGTTTCGCCTCGTCTCCCGGTTCATCGGGGCCATGGTCTATGTCAGCCGCAATCAGATGGCCTATTGGAGCAAGCGAAATCTAAAACCACGCCGGAGCCTGGCCATCGTCAATGGCGTCGACTTCAAGCGGTTCCCGCTTCAGGCCGATCGGCGCGAAGAGGCCAAGCGCCAGTTGGGGATCGCGGCCGAAGACTATGTGGTCGGGCTTCTGGCCGCCTTCAGGACCGAAAAGAACCACCAGCAATTGGTGGAGGCCGCGGCCCGGCTTCGCGCCGACGGTCTCCCCATCAAGCTGTTGCTGGTGGGCGATGGCCCGACCCGCCCGCAGATCGAGGCCAGGGCCGAGGCGTTGGGCATGGCGGGCAGCGTGATATTCGCTGGCGAGCACGCCGACGTTCGGCCGCTGATCGCGGCATGCGACGTGGGCGTCCTTTGCAGCACCCAGGTCGAGACCTTTTCGCTGGCGGCGCTGGAACTGCTGGCGTCAGGCGTGCCAATGATCATGAGCAATATCGGCGGGGCCTCGGAGATCGTCGAGGATGGCGTGAATGGCTATCTCTTCGAGCGGGGCGACACTGACGCCTTGACCCATCATCTGCAAACCTTGGCGACGCCATCCGTGCGGCAAGCGTTTCAGTCGCGCGCGCGGCCTTCGGTGGAAAAATACTCGATCGAGGCGATGATGGACGCCTATGTTAAACTGATCGAAGGGCTCAGGCCTTAAGAGGTCGGTTCAATTGAACTTTTTCCCAAGGATTACACGCGAGAACGTCACCTAATCGCCACGAATTTGGCGCGTGCGCCCAAAACGTGGCGGGGCCTCATTATTCGATTGCGGAGACTGGCTTTATGAGGTCGATATTGGGCCGTGATGGATCTGGCGGGGGAGCTGACGTGAGGTCCGACGAATGCGCTTAGCGTCTGTAGTGCTTAGAAAATTTGCGAAATGGTTAGGAGCAGCCGTCGCTGCAGCAGCGCTCGTTCAGTCCGCTCCAGCGGTCCTGGCCGCCCAGCAAGCCTCCACCGGGGTCGGTCATCCGTACCGCCTGGGTTCGGGCGACAGGCTGCATGTCACCGTCTATAATGAACCTGCGTTTTCTGGCGACTTCAGTGTATCCGACTCTGGCGCGGTGTCTCTGCCCTTGGCGGGGGAAGTAAAGGCTTCAGGTCTTACGGTGGCCGAGTTCCAGGAGTTGGCGACCAAGATCCTGGCGGACGGTTACATCAACAATCCCAAGCTTACGGTTGAGGTTCTGAGCTATCGACCGTTCTACATCCTGGGCGAGGTCAACAAGCCAGGCCAATACCCGTTCGCGCCCGATATGACCGTTTTCAGCGCCGTCGCCGCGGCGAGCGGCTTCACCTATCGTAGCAACAAGAACGCGATCCTAATCCGGCACGAAGGCGAGGTGGCCGAGCACGAGGTCCCGCTGGACGCCCACACCATGGTCGAGCCCGGCGACACGATCAGGATCAAAGAGCGCTATTTCTGAAACGTGCGGGACTCGACAGCCCCGGAGTGCGCAGAGCGGCGGCGCAGGGTCGGCAGGGTGGCAAACAGATGCGGCTTGGCGCTCTATTCGTTCGGTCTTGATCCGAAGCGAGAGATGGATCGGCTTTCGACGGGATGTAAGGGGCGGTTTGGGTTCGAGGCCAAGGGTGGCGATCCTGTTCAAGCTTAACCTGGAGTCCTCCGTAAAAGTTGAGGGTTAACCATATTCAAGCGTTGAAAGTGATCGACAATGGCCCGCCGCTTGCAATACTTTCCTGCCTATCCCTTGGTTTGGATCAATCTTGGCCCGTTTGGATGAAATGACTGTCAGTCAAACATCTACCTCATCCCGTCTGAACCGCCGGGCGCCGGCCATCGATGCGAGCGTAGTCGAGGTCCAGCGCTATATCGATATGTTCTTGAGGCGGCCTCTTCTTGTATGCGGTGTCTTCTTCGGGCTTTTGATCATTGTAACGGGCCTGTTTCTTCTCCAACCCAAACAATATACCGCCATGGCGCAGATCCAGGCGGACATGCACCAGCGCAACACCGCAGACCTGCTGCCAGAGGAGGCTGTCGGCGATAGTGCGCTTGCTGACGCCAGCAAGCTCGATACCGAGGTTGGGGTTCTGCAGTCCCGCAACGTCGCGGTAGGTGTGTTGAAAAGCATGGGGCCGGCGCCCGTCGAGCCTGAAAAGCCTTCCGTTTTCAAGTCGGTTGGCAAGGCTATCAAGGGCGCGCTCGCACAGTTGGCGCCGTCCCAACGCCCGGTTACGCCGGACTCGGCGCTCAACGACGCCGTCGCTGGCCTTCAGAAGAACTTGAAGATCGAGCGGGAGGGGACGAGCTACATCATCGATGTAAGCTATACCGACAAGGATCCTGTCTGGGCGGCCAAGGTGGCCAATGCTTTCGTCAGCCAATATCTGGCCCAGAAGAGCGCCGCGCGGATTCAGCTCACTGACCAGGCTAATTCCTGGCTGAACAACACCCTTTCCGATCTGGGCAAGCAGGTTGTCGCCGCCGACGCGGCGGTCGCAGCCTATCGCGCGGCGCACAACCTGGAAAAGGCTGGTTCTGAGACGACCAACGAACAGACCCTGGCGGCGATCGATCAGGAGTTGGTGTCCGCGCGGGCGCAGCAGGCCGAGGCCGAGGCTCGTTACAACACAGCCAAACAACAACTTGCGTCAGGGAGCACCGGCGATGACGTCGGGGAGGCCCTCGCTTCGCCGGTCATTCAACAGTTGCGCGCTCAACGGGCTCAACTCAGCCAGACCTTGACGGACCTGCGGGCGCGCTACGGCGCCAAGAACCCCGACATCCTTAAGACACAGGGGCAGCTGGCCAATATCGACGCGGAGATTCAGGCCGAAATCCAGCGTGTTATTTCCAACCTCGCCGCCCAGGCCCAGGTCTCGCGGCAGCGTGCGGGGTCGTTGCAGGCCAGCTTCAACCAGGCCGGCGGCGCCCTGGCGGGCAGCGAACACGCCTCGGTGCAGCTGGACCAATTGCTGCGCGACCAGGACGCCGCGCGGACGACCTATCAGGGGTATCTCAGCCGCTACAAACAGACGAGCGCTCAGCAGGACATTCCCCAGACCGACTCCAGAGTATTGGCGTTTGCGGCCGTTCCGGATCAGCCGAGCGCGCCCAAGATTCCCAAGGGCCTGGCGATCTCCTTCGCCGTCAGCCTGGTCGGGGCCCTGGGCGTGATGTTCGCCGCCGAAGGGCTTCAAAAGGGATTCAACGACCCTGACGAGATCGCGCGCGAGCTCGACGTTCCGGGTCTGGCGTCCGTCCCGACCCTGGCCTCGACTCTGCATCATCGCAAGGCGGCGGCGCCGCCGATGAAATATGTGCTGGATAAACCGCTTTCGCTGTTCGCTGAATCCTTCAGGACACTGCGTACATCGCTCCTGTCGATGCGCGTGGACGACCGGCCTGTGAAGGTCGTCGTGATCACCTCCGCCATCCCACGCGAGGGAAAGACAACGACCAGTGTTTGCCTTGGCCGCGTGGCGGCCAAGGGGGACGCCAGGACCGTGATTGTCGATTGCGACATGCGCCGCCGTTCAGTCGATGAAATCCTCGCTCAGCCGGTGGAAGTCGGCCTTTTGGATGTCCTGGACGGCCGGACCTCGTTGGACAGGGCGCTGGTGCGGGACGTGGAAAGCGGTGCGTTCATTCTTCCGCTCGGTCCGGCGACGGCGCCCCATCGCGACATGTTCAGTTCGGCGAATATGGACGCGCTGCTGGTCGAGCTTCGCGCGCGTTTCGATCTGGTGATCCTGGACGCTCCCCCGGTGCTGGCCCTGGCCGATGCGAGGGTCCTGGCCCAGAAGGCGGACGTGACCTTGCTGCTGGCCTGCTGGCGTCGCACGCCCAAAGGGGCGGTCCGGGCTGCGCTGCTCGAACTGGAAGCGGTCGGCGCTAATCTCGCCGGCGTCGCCTTGACCCAGGTGGATCTCAAACAGGAGCGTAAGCCTCGCTACGGCGGCCACTATTATGACAGCAGCTACGAGGGATATTTCGGCAATTGATCAGGGTCACCTGTTTCACGCGCCGATGACGGCTGGCGATCGGCCCTTGCGGATTCTGTTCCTGTTGCCCGGCATGGTCATGGGCGGCGCCGAACGCCACGCCCTGGACCTGATGCGCCGCTTTCGCGCCGCCGGCTACGACACGAGCCTGGTCATCTATGGCCGTGGTTCGACAGACCAGATGGAGGCCATCCTTCGCGCGGAGGACGCCGTTCAACTCGGCATCAAGGGGATGTCGAGTTTGCGCGGCTGGTTGCGCGCGCGCCGCGAGTTGAGGCGCAAGGATGCGGATGTGATTTTCTGCATCAACCACACGGTTGCGGTGGTGGCCACGGTCTTGCAGCGCCTTGGCCTGTTGGGGGGCAAGAACATCTGCATCTTTCACACTACGATCCTGCAGCCGAACGACCAGAAGAACTTCTTTCTGTTCCGCTGGGTCGCCAGGGGGCTGGATGTGCTGGTCTATGTCAGCGGCACGCAAAAACGGTTCTGGGAGGCCACTGGGCTGAAGGCCCGGCGCAGTCTGAGCATCACCAATGGCGTCGACCTGGAAGCCTTCGCCGCCGCGCCGAGCCAGTCCACTGTTACGCGAACCCTGCTTGGGCTATCGCCCGATGACTATGTGATCGGCATCGTCGCGGGGCTGCGGCCCGAGAAAAACCACGAAGAGCTGATCGAGGCGTTGGCGATCCTGCGCGCCCGCGGCGCTGTGGCCAAGGTGCTGATCGTCGGGGAGGGGCGCCGGCGGGCGGCGATCGAGGCGCGGACGAAAGCCCTGGGCCTCGAGGAGCACGTGGTCTTCGCCGGGGAGCAGCCGGACGTGCGTCCCTATCTCCGCCTTTGCGACGTCAGTGTCCTTTGCAGCACGACCGAGACCTTTTCCCTTGCGGCGCTGGAGACGCTGGCCTTGGGCGTGCCGATGGTGTCCAGCGATGTTGGGGGGATGGCGGAAATCATCCGGCCGGGGGTGAACGGACTGCTGTATCCGTCCGGCGATCCCGAAGCGCTGGCCGAGCGATTGCTGCGGCTGTCACGACTGGAAGTTCGCAGCGCAATGCAGGCGGCCGCGCGCCCTTCGATCCTGCAGTTCGATATCGGCCGGATGATGGATCACTATGTCGACCTGATCGCCGATTTGACCCAGCCGAAGCGGAGCGCCGGCCCGGAGGGGTAGCGGCTTCGCCGAATCCAGGCGGATTTCATTCGGCCGCGGCCAAGGACCAGTTTTGGTCCACGCCCACCGTCGGAACCTGATGTGTGGCGATGTAGGCGTCGGCGAAGGCGGTGAGAGTCTGTCCGACAAAATTGGGCTGAAGTCTCGCGAACAATGTTTCGAGATGCTCGTAGAGGCGCTCGATATCCTGTTCGGTGCGGAAGGTGGGGCTGCCACCGGCCATGAATTCCGAAGAATGCAAGGTGAACTCGAGATAATCACGACGCTCGGCGATGACGGATTCCGCCACTTCCAGCAGTTGCGGCAGATTGCGTCCATTGGGGCGCATCCAAAGCACCCGGTCGATCTGCTTGCCCAGGGTCTTGCGCAACCACCGTTCGGGCGGCGTGCGCCGGCGCTTCAGGATGGTCATGGGCACTTCCAGCAATCGCTGGCCCTGTACAGTATCCGAGAGCTGGAGGGGAACATAGTAGGGCGCTTCCGGCGACTGCGAAAAATCGGGGCCGCCGGATCCGTTGGGCGCCCCCGGCACACGTCGCCAGGACACATTGGGCGTCACGGAGCAGTCGACCGTGTAGCCGTTCTGCGCCAGAGCGCCGGCATAGACAGGGTCGAACGCCCAGCGGCCGCCCCGATGGCTGCGCATCTTGCGCCCGAAGGTCTCCTCCAGCAGGTCGGTCATGAACCGCACCTTGTCGCGCAGGACCTGCGCCGGATATTCGGTCAGGTATGGCTGGTGATACAGGTCGTCATCGGTGAGCGGCGCGATCGGCGGGGAATTCCAGGCGTGGATGTGCAGGCCCACTTCGCACCGGTCGCGCGCGAGCAGGTCGCGGGCGAAGGCCTGATAGCCAGGATCGACCGCAGCCTCCCAGTTGGTCAGATAGGTCGGCTTGAACCCATAGCGTTCGCACAGCGACTGAAACCGGGGCAGGAACGCCAGATTGGCCGCGGTGATCTCTCTGGGTCGAGCCCAGAGGTCGTCGCCTTCAGTGTCGATCGTGATCAGAAAGGCCGGCTTGTGGGCATTCGTCGCCCCTGACGTCGCGGTCATAGCGCTTCTCCCACCTCCAGGCCGCTGCGCCTGCGTTCGCTCTTACGCCAATTCAAGGCCGTATCGAGGATCACATCGAGCCTGTCGTGACGTGGCGCCCAATCGAACAAAGCCCTCATCCTGGACACATCGGCGATCAGGCTTGGAGGGTCGCCGGCCCGGCGTGGTCCCTGGACGACGGGGATCGGCCGGCCGATCAAGTCTTCCAAGGCAGACACCACCTCACGCACCGTGGCGCCGCGCCCGTAGCCGCAATTGACCGTGGTGGAGGCCCCCCCGCCTTCCAGGTAGCCCAAGGCCTTCAGGTGCAGGGCGGCCAGATCGGCCACATGGATAAAGTCCCGCTCGCAGGTTCCGTCCCGCGTGGCGTAGTCGTCGCCAAAGACGGTCAGCTGATCTCGTTCGCCCAGCACCGTTTCGACGGCGCAGCGGATCAGGTGGGTTGAGGCCGGTCCGGTCTGGCCGCAACGCCCCTCAGGGTCGGCGCCGGCGACGTTGAAATAGCGCAGCGCCACGGCGTGGAACCCGGGGTGAGCGACCGAAACATCCGTCAGCATCTCCTCCACCATGCGTTTGGAGGCGCCATAGGGGCTTATTGGGTTGAGGGCGGCGTCTTCGCCGACCGGGCCGTCCACATCCGGGACGCCGTAGACCGCGGCGGTGGACGAGAAGACAAAGTGCTTCACCCCATGGGCGACGCACTGTTCGATCAGGGTCAGCGAATTCACCGTGTTGTTGCGATAATAGGCGATGGGGTTTTCGATCGATTCCGGTACGATGATGCTGCCTGCAAAGTGCAGGACGGCGGTGATGGCGTGCTGGCCCAAGATGCGTCCGACGAGCGGACCATCGCCCACATCGCCTTCGTAGCAGACGACGCCGGCGGGCAGATTCGATCTGCGGCCGGTGGAGAAGTTGTCGAGCACGATCGGCGCATAGCCGCCCGCCAGCAGTTCGATCAGGGCGTGGCTGCCGATATAGCCGGCGCCGCCGGTGACGAGAACGGTCCGCTTCATGCCTGTCTCGACTGCACGAATGGCGCCATGCCGATCGCTTCATTCGAAAGTTGCAGTTTTGTGTTCGTCACGGCAAGCGCCTTCGTCTATGCGCAGAATGGATCGACCTTTACGCGGCGCCGGGCGAGACGTTTTCGCGATTTTCAGCCTGGCTTTCTGATGGTCAGGAAGATCGCCGAGACCATCAAATCTTCATCGCTGAGGGTCTGGTATTTTGGCTGCAATCTTGGCCTTATCTTGTTGATCATGGCCACCGTAGATTCAGAATATTCCTGTCCAAGGATCAGTTTTTCCCGATGTGGGCGCAGAACTTCGTCATTTCCGATTGTTCGCGCAATGGTTATTTTCGACCCGTATCCAAGTTCTGAAGTTTTATGCCTATAATAGTTGATTATATTACGGTTCGGCAGCCCGGTGTTGCTCGACATGAGTTTGTAGATGCTGTCGGTAATGGTCAGGAAGGTGAGGGGGTGGTGGCCGCCGCTGGTGAAAACGCCATGGTCGCGAAAATCGACCCCGTGCAGCATGAAGCCGCCGGGTTTGAGCAATCTGTCCATGACGGCGAAGGCCGCGTCGCTGTCATAGACATGCTCCAGCACCGCCATCGACACGATCAGATCGAACGAGGACGGGGCCAAGATCGTACCCGCGTCTTCCAGCGCGAGATTGTGGATATAGCGGATCCTGTCTGGATTGACCGTGATATCACCGGACAGATCGATCGCGTCGTCAAATCGCCGCCGCTCCTCGCCCGTCAAATCTTCGCGCAGGGCTTCGTAGGTCGCCCGTTCCAAGCCCGTGTCGCGGGCGCAAAAGAACCTGTCCAAACAGATCACTTGCTCTGCGCCCTTGGTCAGGAACTTGAGGGCGACGCCGAAACTGTCGCCGGGCCCAACCTCCAACACGCGCATGCCCTTGAGGGCGTCGACGGACAGGTCGCTGTTGGAGAAATAGGCGTCGAAGCTATCCGTCGCATGGTGTTTGTTCGCATCCAGGTCGCCGCCAAAATCACCATGCGGTATAACCGCCGTGACATTATCGCCCGCACGGTACCTTACACCGGTCCTGTAGTTTTCATAGACATGATATCCGACAATAGCGGCCTTTGATTTTTTCAAATACTGGCGAATTCGGCTTTTCATTTGTGTCTGCGATCTTGATGTTGAACTCAAGCACAGCAACATACGCCAGAAAGGTAAGCAGGGACTGCGGCGGGCAGGTGGCGCCCGCGCGGCGGCTGTCGTGTCCGACATTGTTCGTCTGCTTGAGACTGACCACCCGCCGCCGAAACAAGATAGCGCAAGTGACGGCTTCCCAGAAGCGGCGGTGAAGCGTTTTCCGCGATCGGCGGTGGAATCGACTCGGATCAACGGCAAAGCTGGTTAACCATGGCCTCACACTGTAGGTTATGGACGAACGGGGTGCGGCATGGACGGGTGCTTCGGGGGCGCAGGGCATGGGGGTCACTGACGAGGTCGTCGACCGCTATAGGCGGATCTATGGTCTCGGCGACTCGATTGGCCGCGACGAGGTCGAGGCGCATTGGCGGCTGGAGACGGCCCTTGCCGAAGATCTGCTGCGTTCGTCGCCGCAGGATAGGTGGGAGACATTCAGCCGCTGCTACACAAAACTCTATGCCGACCTGCCATGGCTTAACCGGGCGGACGATCCGGAAGAGGCCCAGCGCCAATGGGCGTCGTGGATGCCTCTGGTGCCTCCCCAATCAAAAGTGTTCGAGGTCGGCAGCGGCGGGGGCGCGCTGCTCGGCCAGCTTGCGGCTCAAGGCCATGATTGCGTCGGCACTGAGATCACCCAGGAGCGCGGATCGAAACATCTGCCGGAAGCCGCCAACATCACCTGGCGGCTGACCGATGGGATCAATCTGACCAAATTCGAGCCCAGCGAGTCCTATGACGTGGTGATTTCGTCCCAGGTGATCGAACATTTTCACCCTGACGACCTCGTCACCCATTTCGAGAACGCGCGCGCCGTCCTGAAGCCTGGCGGCCGGTATATATTCGATACGCCGCACAGGGCCACCGGACCGCATGATCTGTCGGTCGTATTCGGCCTGGACAAGGCGGTCTGCATGCATCTGAAGGAATACAGCTATCCAGAGATCGCCCGCGCCTTGAACCGGGCGGGCTTTCGCAAACTGAAGGCGATCACCTATCGCGCCATATTCGGCAAGCCGCGCGAGAGCCGGTGGGGCTTTTGGACCTATTGCATGTCCGATCGAGTCCTGGCCTTGGCGCGGTTGGCGCCGAACATAGAACGGCGGGTGCGCACCGCGCTGCGGGGCTTGATCGTGCCGACCAAGATCTGGGTCTCGGCCGAGCGGTAGGGCAGCTCTGAGCCGAGCGCCCGTAACAGTTCGCCGGATTTCAAGTATGGGTGTGAATATCGTCGAGCCCAGTCATACCCGGCAAAATATTGGCATAAATTGCTTAAAGAGCGCGATCGAAGGCGCTTTGTCTATTTTTCGCAACTGCTCTAGGTAGCGTTGCTCTCGGTCGATGTTTCTGAATCCATGAGATTCTTCCAGGTGACTTCTGGAGCCCCCCCCCGTTTTGGGCTAGATCTTGGCGCTAGACGACGGGGTTGGTGAGTAGGGGGCGTTTTTGGCATCAGTGTTGGCGATTTCCGGCGCGGCCCGTCGCCTGCTGAAATCGGATGTCGCCATCATTGCGATGGGGCAGCTGCTGCAGCAAGCCCTGGGACTGGTCACCGGAGTCGTGATCGGGCGCATGATCGGGTCGTCCGGCTACGGACTCGTCAATATCGTCCGCAATGTCTACATGCCGCTGGTGATTCTGGCGCCGCTTGGTCTGGACATCGCCCTGCTGAAATATGTGGGGCGGGGCGATCGTGATCTGGCGAGCACGCATCGGATCATCACGCGCCTGCGGCTGGTAGTGCTGTCGATCAACCTGCCGGTGGCCCTGATCACCGGTCTGGGCGTCGGCCATCTGCTGATGCAGCGGGTCTACCGCTATCCGCACTTCGACATCATGCTGCTCATCACGCTTTTGGCCCTGCCGGTCGCCGCCGACCTGGCGGTGATGGGCGCCTATTACCGCAGCCGGCATCGGCCGGGCGCCTTCGCCTTGATGACCCTCTATGTCCAGCCTGTCGCGCGGGTGGTCCTGGTCGGCCTGGCGTTTCTGCTGGTTCCGACATCGGAAGCCGTGGTCACCATCAATACCCTGCAGGTGGCCATCAGCGCGGCGTTTGTGTGGGGCCACTTTACGCTCTGGAAGAGGGGCGAACGGCGCGCACAGGCCTTGGCGCCAACATCGGCGGTCAAGCCGGATAGCCGGGAAGAATGGCGCTATGTGCGCACCATCCTTGGCGACTCCAGCTGGATGGCGGTCAATCTGTTCGTGTACGGCATGATGCGTTTCGTCGACATCCTGGTCCTGGGCGCCTATGTGCCGAGCAAGGTTGTCGGCGCCTATGCCGCTCTGAGCACCATGTCGCAACTGGTGACGGTGTGGCCTTTGGCGTCGAGCCAGACCCTGGCTCCCAAGATCTCCAAGCATTTTCATGCCGGCGACATTCCAGCCATTAAGGAGGAGTTGAACGGCTACATGCACTTGGCGTCGATCATGTCGGGCTTCATTTTCGCGGGGGTGGCCGCTTTCGGCGATCGGCTTGATCTGCTGTTCGGCAAGAGCTTTATCTTTCGGCCAGGGATCGCCCTGCTGATGCCCCTGGGTTATCTGATCAGCGCTACCCTCGGGCCGGCGGGCTACGCCCTGTCCATGACCGGCAAGCATCGGGAGGAACTCGTGATCCTGATCGCGGGCGCGGTGATCCTGTGGGTCTCGTGCTACATGCTGGTGCCGCTGTGGGGCGACATCGGGGCCGCCAGCGCCGTGTGCCTGACCTTCACCCTGATCAATGTCTGCCGCTTTACCTGGGTGGGGCGCTCCTTCGGATTCGTTCCGGGGCGCCTGGCGGATCTATTGCCGCCCATCATAGCCCTGGCCGCCGGCTATGGCGCCAAGCTGCTGGTGGATCTGGTCATGCCGCGCGGGCTGCTGGGATTGATCCTGGCCTGCCTGCTCTATGCGCTGATCTTTGCGGCGATCACGGTCAAGTTCCTGTTGGGCGACGAAGGCCGCATGAGGGTGCGGACCATGTTCGCCCCCGGCGGCGCCTGAGGGGCGATCACGATGAATAGTCCGGCCCGCTGACCTGAGGCCCGGGCCGCCCACGCCGAATTTCCCGGCCCATGGGCGCGGTGAAAACCATTCGTCCAGATCTGGTGGGGGACAGGGCGCGGCGCTCCGAACGTTCCTGGGCGGACGCTACGTGGCATAGGGCGATCATGCTGATCCAAAAGCCGATGACGCCATCGCCCACGACGCGGAAGGGTGACGTCTCGCCGGACGCCATGGCGCAGGCCGAAATGATGATCGCGATATAGGTGACCACGCCCTGGCGCTCGACGCCCTGCATGGAGAAGGTTGCGAAATAGGCCCGGCTAACGACGAAGACGACCGCGCCAAGAAGCAGGATCAACTCGACCACGCCACCGTCGAACATGATGTCCAGATAGCCGTTGTGAAGGCTGGTCGCGGATCCGAACACGACCTTGGTGGCGAGTTCACCGAAGATATTGTCGGCCGAGGAATAGCCATGACCGATCCAGATATGGTCATTGATCAGCTTGTGGCCGAACGCCCATATTTCCGTCCGCCCGGTGAAATGCGGATCTCGTCCAAGCAGGGCCGCGAATTTGGCGGGGGTCAGGGAAAGGCCAAAGATCAGCACCGCCGCCAGGGTGGCGATCAGGGCCAGGAAGATCGGCTTGGCCGTGGGCCGGTTTATCAGCAGGCCATAGGCGACGACGGCGCAGCCGAAGCCGAGGAGGGCGTTCGATGACTTGCAAAATACCAGACAGATCAAGGTGGCTATGCGCGCGGCCCAGAAGAACAGCTGCATGGGCGCAGACTCTTTCCGGATGTCGCGGAGCAACAGCAGGAAGGTCGTCACCGAAAACTCGCCAAGAATGTTCTTGTGAATAAACATGCCCCGCCAGTTCCCGGCATGGCTGGGCTCAACCAGATCGGTGCCGTGATGCCGTCCGATATGAGGCACGAACACCGCCAGGAACAGGCTGGCGAAAATGATCAAGCTATTGATTATACTAGATGTTCTTAGAAGCTCTGGAATGGTGATCCACTTGACGATCGCCGAAATCCAAACCGCCAGACACACCAGGTAAAAGAGTTGCTTGTAGGTGCTCTTCGGATCGTAGGACCATACGATGGACACGGCGGCGAACAGAAGGAAGGGCGCCAGCGGGGTGAGCGCCTTAAGATAGTCTCCGCGCCCCTGTGAGAGAAGAACAGAGCCGGCGAAGGCCAGACAGGCGAAGTAACGCGCCAATCCGTATATCACCGGCCAAGGCGATGAATAGTCGCCGGCGATCAGCGGGTTATAGAGAAGGTCCAGGCCGATCGGTGCGAACGCCACATAAATGATGACGATCATGGGCGTCGCATAGGCGGAAAGGTCGATTCTCATCGCAGAGGCCTTCCGCTGTGATCGGCGTGGGCCTTTTGAACCCATCGATGATCATGTCCGGGACCGATTGCGATATTACGAACGGGGACGTGCAATGGCGAGGGCTTGCTTCGTTCGCTCACGGCGGGGCCTCAAACCGGCAAGGGGTTTTTGATGCGTGCGGTGAGCGGCGTGTAGCCGAGCTCCATATTGGCGTAGCGCGCCGCCATCGGCGAGGGGTCGATCGGCGGCCGATAGACACCGTATTTGAAATAGGGTCCGACCAAGTCGTTGTAGCCGATAGGGATGTTCTCAAGGTGGAGGACCATTTCACCGTCGATCCAGGTCTGCAGGGCGCCCTTGCCAAATGCATTAAACCGCGTTCGGGAAACAAAGCTGTGCCAGCGGCCACGTTCAAAATCATCTCGCTCATAGCGGATGACCGGGGGCGGGTAGTCCTTGCGCGTCTGCCTCAGCTTTGGGTCGGATGCAGTCCAGATCTTGAAGGTGTTGCCGGTTAGAAACTGGGCGACCGGCGGGGAGACATATTCATCCCAGGGGTCCTTATAGGCGTGCCATTGGCCAAATATGCACCAGGGCGCCAGGCTGGTCGGGCCCGGTTCGATCAGCAGGCTATAGGCCTGCCAGACATCGATATTGGTTTTCACGAACCGGTAGATGGCGATTTCCGAGCGTTCGGAATGCTCGCCTTTCCAGTGATCGCCGGCGCGGATCTCGAAGCGTTCCTGTTGGCCCGTCCTGGCGTAAGACCAAGGCTTTCCGGCGTTGTTCGCCCCGTTCTTGCCGATTTGACCCAGATTGCCGCAACCGGCTGTGGCCATTGGCGCGCCGGCGAGGAGGGCGAGGGTCAGGCGTCGACGGTCGATCATGGCTGGCTTTCCTGAGCGATCTTCATGGGTCGCCATGACCCAGGGGCGATAGGCGATCCTTGTGGACGCCAGGCGGGCGGAGTGCACTTGAAGGCGTCAATCCCCACATTCGGCCAGGTTTTCGAAGCGAGCCTGGAACGCCGATGCCACTGCAATTTTCGCGCCCCCCAGCACCGCAACAGCTGACAAGTTTGCGAGGATTTTGGTCAGCTGTCGACTGTGATCACGCGGTCCGGGCCTGTGATCGAAGGCGATTGGCTGAATATCTCGACCCCAGTTCCGATCAAGATCCGTCGGCCTGGGGGCGTTCCACGCCCCGGAAATCCCTGAAGCGCGTCATCCAGGATATCGGCGCCAGCGCATTGGCGGCGATACTGGCGGCAAAGCGCCAGGATATGAGTCTTTGGCTCGCCGATCGGGCGAGATCGTACAGCCCACGAATGGGCGTGTCCCGGACGTAGACCCGTCCGGCATGGCGCGTGAGAAAACTGAGCCTGGTCCTGTCGTCGAGCATATCCCTGGTCTCGGCGAGAAAACGCCGAAGGTTGTCCACATTGTTATGGGCGCCTCGGCTCAGGCGATTGATTCGATTGTCATTGAACCAAGTCACCAGCGGTTCGGCGACGAGAATATGCTGGAGCCCATGCGCGCCCGCCTTCAAGAAAAACAGATAGTCCTCGAACTGCCGAAGCTTTGCGTCAAAGCCGATTTCGCGCGCCGCCTCGGTTCCCAGCATCACGGAACTGGTCTGGGTCAGTCCGCCATTCACAAACATATATTGGCCAAATCCTTCGCCCGCTGCGACAGGCCTCAGGGGGGCGAGCTCGCGAAGGTCGCCGGGGCCAAGCTTCAAGATCTGGGTGGTGCAGATGACCCGATCCGGCTGGCCCGATGTCAAGATGGCCTTGACCTGGGCCTCCAGCTTGCCATCGGACCATAGATCATCAGAATCCAGGAAGGCGACGAAGCGGCCTCGTGCGCGCGCGATCCCCGCATTCCGCGCCGCGGCTGGTCCCGCGTTCTTTTCCAGGACGACCAGCCTAATTCGCTTGTCGGCGAGTTCCGGCAAGATGGTGGTCGACAGATCGTCCGTGGAGGCGTCGTCGACGATGATGATCTCCCAGTCCGAAAAGGTTTGGGTTTTGACCGTATCCAAGGTTTTCAGCAGGCGGGTGGCCCGGTTGTAGTGCGGTATCACGACGCTGACCAAGGGATCGCCGCCCCCGCCGGCTCGCAGCTCATTCGATGAGGAGGCGCAAGTCATGGTGAGAATCTAAGTCCGATAGGCCGGTTGGAGAAGCCTGGGCGCACGCGCAGGAGCGGAACGCCGGCCTTTCATAGGAACGGGCGCGGAAATCCCGCCACCTTAAGTCGGGTTTTTTCAGGTTTCCTCACAAGCCGAAGATTGTAGATGCTTGGGGTGACTATGTCTCGATTGTATCCTAACTACGGCAAGATTGCGGCGAATTCTGATGCGGTTGGCCGATCGACCCCGGCGCGACATGGCGTCGGACAGTCGGCGGCGAAGTCGTGTGGACGCGCTTCGTCAGGGTGCTGTAGGCTGGCTCGGGGCTTGCCGACGCATCGAGGCGGAGTGGCGGGAGGGGCTTTTGCAGCCAGTCGTCTTTAGAGGATGTTTCGGCTGGTTCCACCCGGGGCGCGGCCGGCGGGGCGTGGTCATGTGCGGGCCGCTCGGTCAGGAGTGCGATTTCATCCATCGCTCCTGGTTGCGATTGGCCGAGATGCTTTGCGCCGAAGGTCTGCAGACCCTCCGCTTCGACTATCGCGGGCTTGGCGATTCCCTGGACGACGCGTCCCCCGACAAGATCGCCGCCTGGATCGACGATGTGCTCGCCGCCGTGGCCTGGCTGAAATCGACGCAGGATGTGGACGAGGTTGTGCTGCTGGGCCTTCGGTTTGGCGCCGCCGCGGCGGCGGCGGCGGCCGTTGCGTTGGGCGGGGTCGCCGGCTTGGTGCTGCTTGCGCCGGTGACTTCGGGGCGCGCCTATCGGCGTGAACTGACCATGATGGCCAAGATGGGGGGCAAGGCGACGCCGCAGCCGGGGGAGAGCCTGAGCGTGGGCGGTGTCACCTATCCGCCAGAAAGCCTGGAACACTTGGAGCGGCTAGAGCCGTTTCGCGACGGCGGTCCGCTGGCGCCGCGTATCCTGACGCTCATTCCGCCCGGCATGAAGCTCGATCGAACCTTGACCCAGCGGTTCGCCGGGTCGGGCCTGGACACCCAGGAAGCCGAGTTCACCGATTTTGCGGCCTTGATGGTCGAGGCCGATTTTTCACTCTTCCCGGCGGAAGCCTTCGCCAGGATCATCGACTGGATCGGAACGAGCGCCGGGTCCAAGCCGGCCGCGTTGACAGTGAGCGGGAAGGTCCGGATCGAGCTTTCCGGCGCTTGCGAAGAGACCGTGACCTTGAATGGATCGGCCCCACTGTTCGGAATCCTGTCCAAACCGAATAGGCCCCAGCAGGCGGCGCCGGCCTTTCTGTTCATGACCACGGGGGCGATCCGGCATACGGGTTCGGGCCGGATCGCGGTGCTATTGGCCCGAAGGCTGGCCGAGTTGGGCCTGACTTCGCTACGGTTCGACATCGCCGGGGTGGGTGACAGCCCCGACCGCGAGGGACAACGCGACCCCATCGAGCATTTGGCCGACGCGTTCAGCGACGTCGAGGCCGCGCTCGACTGGGCCGGGGCGCGGGGATATCCGGGCGCGGTATTGGTTGGCTTCTGCCGCGGGGCGCAGCTGGCGTGCAACATGGCGTTTCGCGACCGCCGCGTTCGGGGCCAGATCCTCTTCGCGCCGCCCCCCTTCTTCTGGAACGACGAACCGGCGCACAGGGCGCCCAACACCAATCGCCGCTATCTGTCCATGCTCATGGATCCTGCCACCTGGTCCAGCATCGCCAAGGGTGAGATCAGGCCATTCCAACTGGTGAGGGGCGCCTACCGGATGGTCAGTCGGATCGCCGGCAAGCTGACCGGCCGGACCCCCGCTGACGGCGCCGCCGAGCGTCTTCGCACCCTGAAGGGAAGGGGCGTCGAGACCCTGCTGCTCTATGGCGACAAAGACGAGTTCCTTTTTGAAAATGAGGAATATTTCTCGGCCGGCCGCGACAGATTTCGCGAACGGCTGGGCATGGAGACGGTCATTCTGAACGGCGTCGATCACCAATATTACGATGCGCTGCAGCGCAGCCTGATCATCGAGACGATCGAGCGGCAAATCATCGGCGGCGCCTTCCAGGGCCCGACACAGGGTCACCAGGGGCAGGCCGCCGCGCTTGCCCTGGAAGGTTGAGCCGGCTCGCGTCACGGCTGCGGCGCCCTCGCGAGGCGCCTGTGGCCAGGTTGCGCCCTGACGCGGCGAGACCGATTTCCAAGCAAAGTTCAAGGATAGTGTGCGCCCGCGAACAGTCGAACGTTGCTCGCCCGCACAAAGGATGCAATGGAAGTAGGGAGGCTAGCGGCGAATTCCGGTCATTGAGGTTCCTCCTATTGCGGAAGTTCCACCCGTTGCGGAAATCTACATGAGCGGGCGTCCATCCCGCTCCCTGCACGTGTTGATCGCCACGCCCTATGGCGAGCACGGAAAGGGCGGCATCGACCGTATGATGGACGTCATTCGGGAACAGGTCCGGGAGCACCCCGAAGGCGATTTGGATGTCCGCTTTCTGACGACGCGGGGCGAGGGGGCTCTAGTTCCGTCGATCTTTCTATATTTCATTCCTTCGATTTTCTATTTAATATTTCTTCAGCTTTCATGGCGTGTCGATGTTTTTCATATCAACATCGTACAGAAGGGTAGCACTCTTAGAAAGTTGATCTTGTGTTATGTCGCTCGGGCATTTTCGATACCTTATATACTGCACCTGCATGGATCCCGCTACAGGCAGTATTGGGATTCTGCTTCGCCCAGAATGTCCAAGCGAATACGTGACATATTCGACAAATCTTCATGCGTTCTAGTGCTCGGACAGGCCTGGTCGGAATATATCGCCTCTCGTGCGCCGAGGGCCCGGATTGAAATTCTTCCCAACGCCACGGTCGCCCCCACACAGGCGCGCGTCCACCGCAATGGCGGCGAGCCGGTCCATATCCTGTTTCTGGGTCGGCTCGGAGAGCGCAAGGGCGTGCCGGAATTGATTCAAGCCCTGGCTGGGTTGAATGGCGTGCAGCCCTGGCGCGCCACCCTGGCCGGCGATGGCGAAGTGGAGGCGGCGAGGCGGGAGGTCGCCGCGGTGGGTCTCGCCGACCGCGTTGCGACGCCTGGCTGGGCCGGCCCGGCCGATGTTCAACGGCTTTTGGCCAGCGCCGATGTGCTTGTCCTACCGTCGCACAACGAGAATCTGCCGCTCTCGGTCATCGAGGGCATGGGTTATGGCTTGGCCGTGGTGACGACTCCCGTCGGCGCGGTGACCGATATCATCAGCGAGGGGCGAACGGGTCTGTTATGCCCCCCCGGAGATCCCGTCGCCCTAGCCGTCGCGCTTGAGCGTGTTGTCGCCGATGCGGATCTGCGCAGCAGGCTCGGATCCTCTGCGCGTGAATTTCATATGGAACATCTGAATGTCGACATCTATTTCACCAGATTGAAAGCCATCTGGACAGGGGCTGGCCTGCACGGTCCGCGATAGTCGCGTTCACGCGAACCTAATTCATTCGTTGAATATATTTCGCGCTAGAAATAGACAAAATTCTAACGAGGGCAGGAAAAGCCATTTTGGCCAGCACCGGCTATGCGCGTCTAAGTTGGTTGTTGAAGCGCCTGTTTGCGATGAGCGCAGCGGAGGTGCGTCACCGCGTCGGTGAGCAGATCAAGCGCGCCGTCGATCGGCGGCGCAGCTATGGCTGGGCGCATTTTCCCCGGTCAGCTTCGCAGCCGGTCTTTCCAAGGCTTGGACAGGCCCTGCGGGATTTTGGCGACCAGGGACTGGCCGATGCTTTGCGGTCTTCAAGCGATGCGCTACTGGCCGGGAAATTCAAAGCCCTGGGCGTCGACTGGCCTGCCCGCTCGGCCAGCGACCTGTTTCCGGCGGAGCTTTGGCGACTCGACCCGGTGACCGGGAACCTCTGGCCCGGCCCAGGGCAGTTCGCGACGGACATCGACTACCGAAACCAGACAGCGCGCGGCAGCATAAAATATCCGTGGGAAATCAACAGGCTGCAATTTCTTCAGCCCTTGGCCGCCGCTTTTTTCGTCGACGGCGACCGCCGCTGTCTGGCTGCGATCGAGACGGCGATTTCCAGCTGGTATGAGGCCAACCCGCCGTTTCGCGGGGTCAACTGGGCCTCGGGGATCGAGTTGAGCTTGCGAGCGGTGTCGCTGGTTGCGGTGAGCAGCCTGTGCGGCGAGGCGCTGAGCCCGGTCGTGCGTGATCAGATCGGATCCATCCTGGCCGCCAGCTTCTACTGGCTGCAGCGCTATCCCTCCCGCTTCAGTTCCGCCAATAACCACTTGATCGCGGAAGAGCTTGGGATCTTTCTGATCGGCGCGTTGCAACCCGACCTACCCGGCGCCGCCTCGGCGGTGGCGCGGGCAAGGGTGGTCCTGGAATGTGAGGCCCAGGCGCTGATTCTGGCCGATGGGGTCGGCGCCGAACAATCGCCGACCTATGCCGCGCTCACCGCCGAATGCTTGCTGACCGCCGCCCTGCTGGCGCGGGCCGTTGGCAAGCCCCTGAACGCCGCCGTGGACCGCCGCCTGGAGCGGTTCGCCGGCTGTATCGCCTGGCTCGCCCTGCCGACCGGGGAAACGCCGGCCATTGGCGACGACGATGAGGGGCGCGTCTGGAATACCCTGGGACCGCGCGAAACAGCCTATCCGGCGTCGGTCGCGGCCTCGGTCTGTGGCTATCTGGGCCGGCCAGCCATGGGTGCGGTCTCTCCGCAGGTCGAACTGCGCGACGCTGTGTTCAGCGCGCCTCGGCTGTCGGCGCCGCCGCCGCGAGGGCTCATGTCTTTTCGCGAGGGCGGATACACCGTCGTGCGCGACGCACGGGCTGGTCGACGCCTGGATCTGGTCATGGACCATGGCCCGCTGGGTTATCTGTCTATCGCGGCCCACGGCCATTCCGACGCCAATGCGATGACCTTGGCTGTGGATGGTGTCCCGATCCTGATCGATCCCGGCACCTTCATCTATCATGCCCTGGACGACTGGCGGTCCTGGTTCCGGGGCGTGCGCGCCCACAACACCCTGTCCATCCGCGATGAAGACCAGAGCCGGATCGCCGGGCCCTTCATGTGGTCGCACAAGGCCAACGCACAGCTCGACCATGTGACGGACGGGGCGGATTGGAGCATTACCGCCTCGCATGACGGCTATCGCCGCCGGTTCGGCGTCGATCATCGCCGCACGGTTTGCGCTTGCGAAGACGGACTGATGGTCGTCGACACCCTGACGCCCGGGCCGTGCGCCGAGCCGGTCGAACTGGTGTTTCAATTTGCGCCGACGGTGAGCGTCCGCCGACAGGGGGCAGGCGTGCTGGTGTCGAATCGTGGCCGGGCCGTGCTTCTGCTGGAGTTCGAGCAGCCTGGCGAGATCGCCCTGGAAACAGGCGGCGAGGCCTATGATCAGGGCTGGGTGTCTTTGCAATTTGGGCGCAAGACGCCGGCGCCACGTTTAAGTTGGCGCGGGATATTGCCCGCGGGTGGGCAGACGACCAGGCTTCGCTTGGTCGGCGAGCCTGACCGCGCGGTCAGGCAGGAGCATCCGGCCGACGTGGAGATCGTCCCGCCGGCGCACTGACCAAACAGGCCAGCGACAGCCGGCTCGATTTGCGATCAAACAGGGGCGTGCGATCGAGGAGAGGCGGGGCGATGATCGGCTTGTTGAAACGGCAACCCTTGGTTCGGCGACTGACTCAGCTTCCGGCGGTCGAGCGCTGGCGCGCGCGCGCCTATTTTTGGAAGTCCTTCAACGAGACGGGCGAGTGGGAGCTTAAGGAGCTGCCCGCCTATGTTCCAAGGAATCGGCTGGCGATCGATGTCGGTGGGAACATAGGCGAATACAGCTTCCACCTGGGGCGTCTTGCGCGCGACCTTGTCACCTTCGAGCCGAATCCCCTCTATGCCGACCGGCTGCGCCGGGCGGGCGTGGTCAAACGGCTAGAGGAGGTGGCGCTGTCCGACCGCGCCGGGACGGCCGAGCTTAGAATTCCCGTGTGGAGGGGCGAGGAGGCCGGCGGCATGGGCAGCCTGGAGGTCGGCGCCGTGCCGGAGACGATGCTGGCCAGGACCGTGCAGGTGCCTTTGCGGCGCCTGGACGACTACAGATTTCAAGATGTGGGCTTCATCAAGATCGATGTGGAGGGTCATGAAGAAAGCGTCCTGCGCGGCGGGTTGCAGACCCTGGCCCGCGAGCAGCCGGTTTTGCTGGTGGAGATCGAAGAGCGCCATAACCCCGGCGGATTGGAGCGGATCACAGCGTTGCTATCCGGCTATCAGGGTTACTTCTTCCTCCGTGGGCGGAGGATGGCCTTGAGCGAGTTCGCGCCTTCGATCCACCAGAGGCTCGACGATCTCGAGATGGCCTATGACGAGCGGCGGCGGTCCGCTTATGTGAACAATTTCCTGTTTTTGCCGGTATGAGTTGAGAAAATGGTGACGATCTACGGCATCAAGGCCTGCGACACGATGAAGAAGGCGCGTGACTGGCTGGACGCTCGCGGAGTGGCTTACGCCTTCCATGACTACAAGGCCGAGGGGGCGAATCGCGCTTTGCTGCAGGCCTGGACCCGGGCGGTCGGTTGGGAGACGCTGCTGAACCGCGCCGGCACGACGTTTCGCAAACTCAGCGAGGGCGACAAGACCGGCATCGATGAGGCCAAGGCGATCGAGCTGATGCTCGCCCAGCCCTCGATGATCAAACGCCCGGTGCTGGATGTGGACGGCGTCTTGACCGTTGGTTTCAAGCCCGAGCGGTATGGGGCTGTGTTCGAATAGATTGGGAGGGGCAGATGCCCGAACAGCTTTCCTTATTGGGCGACGCCCCCAAACCGACGGATCGGCTGCTATTTGCGATTGTCCCCGATGTGGAGACGGCGGCGCGGATCGAAAACGTCGCGCACCGGCTGCGCCTTGAGCGCGGCTTGAGCGGCGCGCCGCTGTTGATGGAACGCTTCCATGTAACCCTGCACCATATCGGCGACTATCACGGTCTGCCGAACGGCCATGTGGAGGCGGCGAGCCGGGCGGCGGCGATGCTGGCGGCCTCGCCGTTCGAGGTGACGTTCGATCGTGCTGGAAGCTTCGACAGCAGAACCTCCAACCATCCGTTCGTTCTGAGCAGCGGCGAGGGCGCTGCGAGCCTGAACACATTCAGGAACGGTCTGGCCGACGCCATGGCGCGGGCTAAGGTCGGCCGGAAAATGACGGCTCAGTTCACGCCCCATGTGACGCTGCTCTATGACCGAAAATGCGTGGAGCCGCTGCCGATCGCGCCGATCCGCTGGACCGTACGCGAGTTCGTGCTCCTGCACAGCTTGCTGGGTCAAACGCGACATATCCAGCTGGGGCGCTGGTCGTTGAAGGACTGAACGCCCGCATCCGATCGGCTCATCGGCGGCGACTAAGCTTTGAAGCGGCGCATCTGGCGTCCGCAAGCTTGGGAGACGGACATGGACCCGTTCTGGCGCGACCACTGGTGGCTGATCATCCCGCTGGCGGCCTTCACCATTCCGCTGACGGCGATCGTGTTCTCCAGCCTCAATTTGCAGATGCATTATCGTCATCGGCGCGAGGCGCTGGAATTGATCCGCACCTATGCAGCGCAGGGCAAGGACCCGCCGGCGGAATTGCTGGCGCAGTTGGATGCAGGACGGGTGCGCTTTGGCGCGGGCCGCGGCGGTTATGACCTGGGTCTTGATCCCGCCGGTCCTGATCTGGGGGGTCCTGATCTGGGGGCTCCTGGGGCCGGCTATGGTTTCGCCGGCGATGCGCGCGCCGCCGCCCGGGCCGCCCGCCATGCGGCGCGGGCTGAGCGCTACGCCATGCGCAGCCAATATTGGCAATGGCGCGGACCGCTGCATCGCTGGAACCGGGCCATCTTCCTGGTCGCCATCGCGGGAGGCTTCTATGTGGCCTCGCTCTATGCCCGCGATCCCGACACGATGGGCCGCTTTCAGATCGGCGCGATCATCCTGGGGGCCTTGGCTGCGGCGGCCGTCCTGTCGGCGGTGATGAGCGCCCTGATCCGGCCGAAATGAACGCGGTGAGCCTCGACGCCGATCTTGTCGAGGCCGCCCGAGGCGGTTCGAGCCGGGCCTATGAACGCCTGGTGTCGCGCCACCAGCAGGCGGTGCGTGGCTTTCTGCGCCGGATCTGCGGCGACTGGCAGGACGCCGACGACCTGGCCCAGGAGACCTTTGTCGCCGGCTGGAGCGCGCTTGGACGCTATGACGGACGATCCGCCCTACGCACCTGGCTATGCGCCATCGCCTATCGCAAGGCCCTGTCGCACCAGCGCGCTCGGCGCCGATCGCTGGCGCGGGATGCGGCCTATGCCGATGGCCGCGCCGAGGCCGCGGACGATGCCAGCCCTGGCGAGCACGTGCGGCTGCGCCGGGCTATGGCGGCGCTGTCGGTGGAACAGAGGGCGGTGGTCAGCCTGTGCCTGGCGGCGGACTTTTCCCACGCCGAGGCTGCGGAGGTCATGAATTTGCCCTTGGGCACGGTGAAGTCTCACCTTGTCCGCGGCCGGGCGAAGCTGTTGGACGTCCTGGGAGGTGGGGATGAACGAACCTGACGCCGAATTAATGCGCCTGCTGGCGTCGAACGATCCGCCGGCGCGCGACCTCGATTTCGAGCTGAAAGTCGCAACCCGGCTGCAGAAGCGAAGGTTGAGTCGTGACGCCATGGATTGGATTTTGGCGGGGCTGGTGAGCGCAATCGCCTTATGGGCGGCCGGTCCATGGCTTTTTCGAGCCTTTGGCGCACTATTAGGCGCGCTCGGCGCCGCCGCGCCTTTGGTCGTCGCGACGGCCGGCACCGGTCTGGCCTTGGCCCTGGCCTGGAGCATTCCGGACGCTTTCGAATGGGCGCCGCCGCGGGATTAAGAAGATTTCACGGGTTTTTCCGCATCCGAGCAGGCATCACCAAGGCTCTTTCCAACGGAAGAGGCGGCGAGCACGCTGGGTTCGAGTCGGAAATGAGGGGCTAGGCCATGGATGGTATCGCTGAGATTTTGGTGCCGATCTCCGGAACCGCGATGATCGTCGCGATCATTGTCGGACCGATCTGGATCGTCAGCTTTTTCAGGAGCCGCGAACGGCAGCGATTGCATGAAACGCTGCGGGTGATGGTCGAAAAAGGCCAGCCTGTGTCCGCCGAACTGCTCGAAACGCTCAATAGCCGGGTCAAACCGCGTAAGCCGGCCAACGACCTGCGTCGAGGGGTCATGCTGGTCGCCGTCGGCCTGGGCCTGGCGGGGATCGGCCTGGCGCTCGGTTTGACCGGAGACGGCGATGCGGTGGGTCCGCTCTGTGGGATCGCTGCGTTCCTGGCCTTCATCGGGCTGGGCTATGTGGTGCTGGGTATCGTCACCCGTGACAAGCCTAAGGCCTAGAGATTGGCGCGCTGACAGGAGAGCGCCATGAGGGGCTCGATGGCACGCCCGCTCGTCCTGGCCTCGAGCCATGATGTCGAGTTGGCGGCCCTAGCATCGGGAGGAGACAGAGCCGCCTTCGGCGAGCTTGTGCGTCGCCACGGCTCGGCGGTGCGCGCCTTGCTGCGCCGCCTGGGCGCGGATGCGGGCCAGGCCGATGACGTAGCGCAGGACGCCTTCCTGATCGCCTTCGAACAGATCACCGAATTTCGCGGGGAGGGGGCTTTCCAAGGCTGGGTCAAGCGGATCGCCGCGCGGCTCTATGCCCGCCGCCGCCGCCGCGACGCCAAGGCCGAGCTGATGGTCGATCCGCCCGAGCCCTTGGCTGCGATCCAGGCCGACGAAATCGGCGCGGCGGCGATCGATCTCGACGAGGCCCTGTGCTGCCTGTCGGCCTCGGAAAGGCTGTGCGTCTGCCTGTGCTATGGCGGCGGGCTTTCGCACGCGGAGGCGGCGGACGCCTTAAATGCGCCACTGGGTGCGGTCAAATCCCATGTCAAACGTGGTTTGGACAAGCTCCGAACACGGCTGGCGACTGGCGGGGACGGGGCGGGGGGCCAGAGGCGTGGCTGATCTCGAGCTCGAGAGCAGACTTGATCGACTGTTCGCGGAAACGCCCGCCCTGGACGATGCGGACGGCTTCGCCCGCCGGGTGCAAAATCGGCTCGACCGGTCCTGGACCCTGCGCCGGGTGATGATCGGCGGACTCGGCGTCGCCGCCGGCCTGATCGCCGTGGTCCAGCTGGTGGCTTCCGGCGTGATCAACCGGGCCGAGATCATTTCCACCCAGTCGTCCAAGGTGCTGTCGATCGCCCTGGCCAATCACCTGCCAGCCCATCTGCTGTCCGACACCATGCCCATGGGCGGCGACTTCATGTGGGCGGCGGCGGCCCTGGGGGCCGTGGCCGTGGCCCTGGTGGTGCTGCGGATGATCGGCGATCTTTAAGCCGCCGCGCCGATCCGCCGAAAAGAAGCCCGAATCAAAGAAGAAACTGGTGCAAACAAGGGCTTGCGGGCTAAACCCCATCTCAGCGGATCGGGTCTTCTTGCAGCGCCACGCTTTGTCCAAGCGGTGCGTTGCGGCGGCGCGTCTCACACTATAGGTTCCCGGCCTCTGAATCCTCACTGCCGGGCGCGGAGTTTCCATTAGTGGTCGATGTTTTCGAAGAGGTCGAGGAGCAGCTGCGCTCCGACCGCTATAAGTCTCTCGCGCAGAGATGGCTGCCTGGGGTGATCGGCGTTCTGCTGATCGTGCTTCTGGCCGCGCTTGGCGTGTGGGGCTATGGCCAGTACCGCGAGCGGGGCGCGCAGACGGCCTCGATCGCCTATTCCGCGGGCCTGGATAGCCTGGGCAAGGGCGACACCGGCGGCGCGTTTCTGCATTTCGGCGAGGCGGCCAGAGGATCTTCCCCGGTTTATCGCACCCTGTCGCTGATGCAGCAGGGGGGCATTCGCCTGTCCTCTGGCGACACCGCCCGGGCGGTCAGTCTCTTCGACGAGGCGGCCAAGGACGCTCCCGACCCGGTCCTGGGCGACGCCGCGCGCCTCAAGGCCGCTTTCGCCCTGTTCGACACCGCCAACTATGCCGACATCAGCGCGCGCCTGGCCCCCTTGGCCGACGCCAAGCAACCCTATCGATCCCTGGCTCGTGAAGCCCTGGCCATGGCCAAGCTCAAGGCCGGCAAGATCGCCGAGGCCAGGGCCGATTTCCAGGTCTTGACCACTGTGCTCGACGCGCCCGACGATCTGCGCCAGCGGGCGGGCGCAGCCATCACGCTCATCGACGGCGGCACCGCTACGGCCGTCCCAAATTCGGTCAAGGCCGCCCTGACCTTGCCCGCGAATATTTCGTTTGCTCCGACGCCCCCTCAGGGGCCGGCGGCCGCCCAACAGTCCCCAGAGGCGGGAGCCGCCCAATGATCATCAAACGTAGTTTTGGTCTCGTCGCCCTGTTGGCGGCGGGCGTGGCCCTGAGCGGTTGCGGCCACTTCCATAATCCGTTCGCCGGCGGCGGCGCGCAGAACAAATATCACGGCAAGGGCGAACGGATTCCGATCATCGCCTTCGACCAGTCGCTGAAGGTCTCCGACACGCTCAAGGGGCAGGATTTCTATCTGCCGCCGCCGGCGCCGCAGGCCACATGGCCGACCCCCGGCGGCGCGCTCGATCAGCCGATCGAAAACGTCGACGCCGGCAAGAGCTTCGTGGTCGACTGGAGGGCCAAGATCGGCGCCGGGTCTGACCGCAAGACCTATATCACCGCCCCGCCGGTGGCTGCCGATGGCAAGCTGTTTGTCATGGACGGCTCGGCCCGTGTCTCGGCCTATGACATGAAGAGCGGCCGTGAATCCTGGCGCACGGATCTGGCGCTAAGATCCAAGCGCGACAAGGAAGGCTTTGGCGGCGGCGTCGCCTATGCCGACGGCCGCGTCTATGTCAGTTCCGGCTACCGGTTCGTGGCGGCCCTGGACGCCGCCAGCGGCAAGACCTTGTGGCGCACGGCCACGGAAGCGCCGGTCCACGCCGCGCCGACCGTTTCCGGCGGACGGGTTATCGTCGAATCCGTCGACGATAACCTGATGACCTTTGACACCCAGACCGGAGCGGCCGGCTGGACCTATCAGGCCCTGGGCGAGCCGGCTCGCATCCTGGCCGCGACCAGCCCGGCCATATCGGGCGATGCGGTGGTGGCTTCGTTCGCCTCGGGCGAGCTGGTGTCGCTGCAGGCGGCCAATGGCAACAGCCTGTGGAACCTGGTCCTGTCCAAGTCCAACCGCAACAGCGCCCTGTCCGAGATTCGCGATATCCCCGGGCGGCCGGTGATCTATCGCGGCGACGTGTTCGCCGTCAGCCATTCGGGCGTGTTCGTGGATGTCGAGATGCGCACCGGAACCCAGCGCTGGGAGCTGCCGGTGACCTCGATCTCGACCCCCTGGCCGGTCGGCGACGTGGTCTATGTCACCGACACCGCCGGCGAGGTGCTTTGCGCCTCGCGCGATTCCGGGCAGATCTACTGGATCGTGGACTTGAACAAGGGCGTCAAAAAGAAGAAGGAGCGTGGCCTGTGGTCCGGCCCGGTGCTGGCCAACAACCGCATCGTCGTCGTTTCGACCAAGGGCGAGGCCCGGGCGTTGAACGCCAAAACCGGGGCGATGGAAAAGTCGCTCAAGATAGGATCTCCGGCCCTGCTCAACCCGATCGCCGTCGGCGACGATCTGTATGTCGTCAGCCAGGCTGGCGAATTGATCGCAATCCGGTGACCCAGGCAGGATCTTCGTCATGACGATCAAGCTGGCCATTGTCGGCCGGCCGAACGTCGGCAAATCGACGCTGTTCAACCGGCTGGCCGGCAAGAAGCTGGCGATCGTCGATGACAGGCCCGGCGTAACCCGCGACCGGCGCTATGCGCCGGGCCGCCTGGGCGATCTCGATCTGACCCTGATCGACACCGCCGGGTTCGAGGACGTCTCGGACGAGAGCCTGGAGGCGCGGATGCGCGCCCAGACCGAACTGGCCCTGGACGAATGCGACGTGGCCCTGTTCGTGATGGATTCGCGCGACGGGCTGACTCCGCTGGACCAGGTGTTCGTCGAGCTTTTGCGTCGCCGGGACAAGCCGGTGATCGTCTGCGCCAACAAGGCCGAGGGCCGGGCTGGCGAGGCGGGGGCCAATGAGGCTTTCGAACTGGGCCTTGGCGAGCCGATTCCGATCTCCGCCGAACATGGCGAGGGCATGGCCGATCTCTACGCCGCCCTGGTCAGGCTGGGACTGGATGAAGACGAAGAAGAGGACGACGGGACCGGCCGTCCGGTCAATATCGCCATTGTCGGCCGCCCCAACGCCGGCAAGTCGACCCTGGTCAATCGTCTGATCGAAGAAGACCGGCTGCTGACCGGGCCGGAGGCGGGCATCACCCGCGACGCGATTTCCGTCGACTGGACCTGGGGCGATCGCAAGATCCGCCTGGTGGACACCGCCGGCCTGCGCCGCAAAGCGCGGGTGCAGGAAAAGCTGGAAAAGCTTTCGACCCACGATTCCATCCGCGCCATCACCTTCGCCGAGGTGGTGATCCTGGTGATGGACGCCACCCATCCGTTCGAGATCCAGGACTTGCAGATCGCCGACCTGGTCGAGCGGGAGGGCCGCGCCCTGGTGTTCGTGCTGGCCAAATGGGACCTGATCGAGGATCCCCAGGCGCGGCTGAAGGCCTTTATCGAGCATGCTGAGCGGATGCTGCCCCAGGTGCGCGGCGCTCCGGTCGTGGCGCTGTCCGGGGAAACCGGGCGCGGCGTCGAGCGGTTGATGCCGGCGGTGTTCAAGGCGCACGCCGACTGGTCGACCAAGGTCAAGACCCGCGATCTCAACGACTGGCTGGCCATAGCGGTGCAGCGCCATCCGCCGCCCGCGGTCAATGGCCGCCGTATCAAGCCGAAATACATGGCCCAGACCAAGGCCCGGCCGCCGACCTTCGTTCTGTTCGCGTCCCGCGCCGACCAATTGCCCGACAGTTACAGGCGCTATCTGGTCAATTCGATGCGCGAAAGCTTCGATCTGCCGGGCGTGCCGATCCGGCTGACCGTCAAGGCCAATAAGAACCCCTATGCCGAAGGAGAGGACGGTTCGCCGCCGACCAAGACGGCGACCCCGCGCAAGGCCGCGGAGATCGTCAGGCCGACCGTCAAGACTGTGCTGAAGGGCGAGGCCAAGACCAAGGGCACGACGACAGGGGGCAAAAAGCCCGGCCCTAAACCCGGCGGCGGCAAGGCTCACGCCGCCAGACCGACGGGTGGCAAGGTGCTGGGCGGCAAGGCTCGAGCCGCCAAGTCACTCGGGCGATACGGCGTCAAGCCTACGCGCGGGAAGCCTTCCACTCGGTGAACAGCACCGGCCGGTCGGGCAGGCCCGGCTGGCTGAGCGCCAACTCGACCATCATCGGGCCGATTTCCGATGGATCGGGCAGGGTTTCGGGATCCTCGCCCGGATAGGCCTCGGCGCGCATCTTGGTGCGCATCTGGTTGGGGTCGACCAAGATGGCGCGGATATTGGTGTGTTCGATTTCGTCGGCCCAGCAACGCACCACGCTCTCCATGCCGGCCTTGCTCGCCGCATAGGCGCCCCAAAAGGCGCGGGGGCGCGCGACCCTGCCGGTGGTCAGGAACATCGCCCGGGCGGCCTCGGCCTGACGCAGCAGGGGTTCCATCGACCGGATCAGGCGATAGGTCGAGGTCAGGTTGACGGCCACGATCCGGTCCCACTGCTGCGGATCCAGATGAGAGACAGGCCACAGGCCGCCCAGCATGGCGCCGGCATGGACCAGGATATCGAGCTTGGCGTGTCGCTGGTGGATGGCCAGGCCGAGTTGGTCCAGCCCGGAACCATCGATCAGGTCCAGGGGAACCAGGGTCGCAGGTTCGCCGGTGAGCGCGCGGATATCGTCGTCGAGCGCCTCAAGCCCCCCCTGGGTGCGGGCGGTGGCGATCACATGGGCGCCGGCGCCAGCCAGGGCCAGGGCCGTCGCCCTGCCGATGCCTCGTGTGGCGCCCGTGACGAGCGCAATGCGGCCGGCGAGTGGTTGCAAGTCAGGGCTGGTCACAAAGTTCCCCTAAGGCAGGTGCGGTTGAGCATTGTAGCTCCGCTCGTCCCTGCAAACATCGGACAGAATCCGCCTCCCCTTACGGGTGAGGCGTTCCTTGGCCAAGCCCAAACTTGACGCCAATGCGCCTAGATCAAGATGATTTCGGATCGAACTGGTCCGAAATCAGAAAACGTGATCAATTCTAGACGTTTAGAGCGAGATGAGCGTTCAGTTCAGGCGCTGACGAGAAAAGAAAGCTGGCGCTCGACGAGATCGTTGCGACCTTCGGCGATCTCGCGGTCCAGGAGGCGGGTCGGATAGTCGCCGGTGAAATAGTGGTCGGTGAATTGCGGCCTGTCCGGGTCGCGCTGGCCGGCTTCCATCGCCCAATAGAGACCGTCGACCGACAGGAAGCCCAGGGAATCGACTTCGAGGAACCTGGCCATCTCCTCCAGCGAATGCTGGGCGGCCAGCAGCTTGTCGCGATCGGGCATGTCGATGCCGTAGAAGTCCGGCCAGAGGATCGGCGGGGAGGCGGAGCGCAGGTGGACCTCCTTGGCCCCGGCCTCGCGCACCATACGAACGATCTTCAGCGAGGTGGTGCCGCGCACGATGGAATCGTCGATCAGCACCACGCGCTTGCCTTCCAGCACCGCCCGGTTGGGGCTGTGCTTCATGCGCACGCCCAGCTCACGCACGCCCTGGGTCGGCTGGATGAAGGTGCGGCCCACATAGTGGTTGCGGATGATGCCCATCTCAAAGGCGATGCCGCTGGCTTGGGCATAGCCGAGGGCGGCCGGCACGCCCGAATCGGGCACCGGCACGACCACATCGGCGACGATCGGGGTTTCCTCGAACAGCCGCTGGCCCATGCGCTTGCGCACCTGATAGACCGAGCGGCCGTTCACCACGCTGTCGGGCCGGGCGAAATAGACATATTCGAACACGCAGGGACGGGCCTGAGAGGCCGGAAAAGGGCGCAGGCTCTCGATGCCGCTCTCCGAACAGACCACCATCTCGCCATGTTCGATATCGCGCACGAACCGGGCGCCGATCATGTCGAGGGCGCAGGTTTCCGAAGCCAGCACCGGTTTGCCCTCAAGCTCACCCAGCACCAGAGGGCGGATGCCCAGCGGGTCGCGGACCCCGATCAGCTTCTTATTGGTCAGGGCCACCAGGGCGTAGCCGCCCTCGATCTGCGACAGGGCGTCGATGAAGCGGTCGACGACCCGGGCTTTGCGCGAGCGGGCGATCAGGTGAAGGATGACCTCGCTATCCGAAGTGGACTGGAAGATCGCCCCCTCGGAGACCAGGTGTTCACGCAGGGTGAGGAAATTGGTCAGGTTGCCGTTATGGGCCAGGGCGATGCCGCCGGCCTCGAGGTCGGCGAACATGGGCTGGACATTGCGCAGGAAGCTGCCCCCCGCGGTGGAGTAACGGGTATGGCCGATGGCCATCTCGCCGGGCAGTCGGTCCACGAGGTCGGCGCCGGCGAAGGCGTCGCCCACATGGCCCATATGTTTTTCATAGTGGAACCGCTGGCCGTCGAAGGCGGCGATGCCGCAGGCCTCCTGGCCGCGGTGCTGCAGGGCGTGCAGGCCCAGGGCGGTGACGGCGCTGGCCTGATCCACGCCGAACACGCCGAACACGCCACATTCGAGGCGCGGTCGGTCGTCGTCGGGGTCGCGCCAGGGGATCGGCGGGGTCTGGGTGGTCGATTGGGTCAACGGGATTTCTCCACCACGTCGTCGAGTCCCTTTTTAGCGGCGTGATCATAGCCGCTTTCGGGTGATTGTCCGCCGTCGGCGGTTTGCGACTGATCGCCGCCCTTGACCGCATTGGCCAAGACCGGGGAAAAGCGATGAGCCATGGCCAGGCCCCTGGGAGCCAAGGTGCGCAGGGCCGTGGCCGACATCTCCGCCAGCGGATGAAGTTTGGCCTGGGAGATCCAGGCCGGCACCTGCTCCGGCGGGGTGGCGGCGTGGAACAGCAGGGTCATCAGGCCCAGGGCCACCAGCCCACGCACCAGCCCGAAAGCGCCGCCGATCAGGCGGTCGGCGGTTCCCAGCACCTTGGTGTCGTGGACCCCCCGCGTCACGGCCCCGGCGACGACGCGCATCAGCACATAGACGGCGAGGAAAACCACGATCACGGCCACCGCATTGCCGGCCCAGGCCGGATGCACGGCGGCGCGGGCCATGGGCGCGGTGAAGCGCAGGGCCAGCAGGGCCGCAAAGACGGCGATGACGAAGGCGACCACGGTAGTGACTTCGCGTAAGGCGCCGCGCACCAGGCCGACGACGGTGGAGACGCCGAGAATCAGCAGGGCGATGATGTCAAACAGGGTCACGGCCGCACCTGTCCCAGGCCTGTCCCAGGGCGCGCGGCGGCGGCTTTGTTGCTCAATCCCAGACATCCTCGCCGATGCGGCGCACCGCATCGGCCAAACGGGCCACACTCGTCAGGGCGAACGGTGAAACATCGGACAGTCCAGACGGCGCCAAAGCCCGTCCGAAGCCCAGTTTCGCCGCCTCTTTCAGTCGCGACTCCATGCGGCTGACCGGGCGCACCTCGCCCGAAAGGCTCACTTCCCCGAACACCACGCAGTCTTGCGGCAGGGCCACGTCCAGGGCCGACGACGCCAGGGCGGCGGCGGCGGCCAAGTCTGCGGCCGGCTCGCTGATCCGCAGGCCTCCGGCGACGTTCAAATAAACGTCACGGGTCCCGAATCCAAGCCCGCATCGGGATTCAAGCACCGCCAGGACCATGGCCAGGCGACCGGAGTCCCAGCCGACCACCGCCCGGCGCGGCGTTCCATACGCGCTGGGGGCGACCAAGGCCTGAAATTCGACCAGGACGGGTCTTGAACCCTCGATGCCGGCGAACACCGCCGCGCCGGCCGCGCGTTCGCCGCCTTCGTTGAGAAACAGGGCGGAGGGGTTCTTGACCTCGCGCAGGCCGGCATCGCCCATTTCGAACACGCCGATCTCGTCGGTGGCGCCGAACCGGTTCTTGGCCGCCCGCAGGACGCGGAAAGGATAGCCGCGCTCACCCTCGAATGAGAGCACCGCATCGACCATGTGTTCGACCACGCGCGGCCCGGCGATCTGGCCGTCCTTGGTCACGTGGCCGACCATGACGATGGCCACGCCGCGCTTTTTGGCCAGGCGGACCAGTTCGCCGGCGGCGGCGCGCACCTGGGTGACCGAGCCGGGGCCGGCTTCGTGGGCGTCGCTCCACAGGGTCTGGATCGAATCGACCACCACCAGGTCGAAGGGCTCGCGCTTGAGCCCGTCGAGGATGTCGCGCACGGCGGTCTCGGCGGCCAGTTTCACCGGCGCCTCGGCCAGGCCCATGCGGGCGGCGCGGCTGCGGATCTGTTCGATCGCTTCTTCGCCGGAAATATAGGCGCAGCGCGCGCCCCGCGTGGCTGCGATGGCGCAGACCTGCAGCAGCAGGGTCGATTTGCCCACGCCCGGATCGCCGCTGAGCAGGATGGCCGAGCCCGGCACCACGCCGCCGCCGCAGACGCGGTCGAATTCTTCGACGCCGGTGGCGATGCGCGGCGGGGGAAGGGTCTCGCTCTGCAGGGTCTCGAAGGCCAGGCCGCGCGCTTTTGCGCCCTTGGCCGGGGCCATGGCCCCCGGCGGCCGGGACTGGACCTCTTCGACCAGGCTGTTCCACGCGCCACACGCCACGCACTGGCCGGCCCATTTGGAATGGACCGCGCCGCAGGACTGACAGACATAGGTTGCGCCATCGCGGGCCATGGGAGCGCTATCTGGGGATTGAGGGCGGAAATGTCCAATCTGGGACGAGTCGGGTCGGCCCCGTCCACAAAAGCGCGCCAACGCCTGGAATCTTTGAGCGTGACGCAGCGTCGCCGTTGTCGTTAGTCTTTTCGCTCGGGGAATGCGCCCCAGGGGCGGCCAATGACTTTGAGCAATCCTTCTTCACCCGCCCCTTCCGGCTTAGTGGCGCGCGCCAAGGCCATCCTCGTCAGCCCGGCCAGCGCGTGGGACAGGATCGATGCGGAGCCGGCGACGATCGGCGGCCTCTATCTGGGTTACGCAATGCCGCTGGCCGCCATTCCGACCTTGGCCGACCTCGTGCACGGTGTCGTCTTTGGCTATGGCGGCTTTGGCCACGTTCTGCGCGCGTCGGTTCCCGACCTCCTAGCGCAGGCCGTCCTCGGCTACGGCCTCGCCTTGGCGTCGGTTTATGTCATGGCGCTCGTCGTTGATGGATTGGTCGGTTCGTTTGGCGGGCACGGAAGTCTAACCCAGGCGATGAAGGTCGTTGTCTATGCCTCGACGCCGATTTGGCTTTTCGGTCTTTTCCAGGCGTCGCCAATATTGTGGTTGGTGCTGTTGTCTGTATCGATTGGGCTGGTCTATAGCGGATACCTGCTCTTCAACGGGCTTCCCCGCGTCATGAAGGTTCCTGGTGAGCAAGCGCTTGGATATTCCGCGGTCATTGTCTTGGCCATCATCATCCTAAAAGCGGTGGCAGGCTTGATTGAGGCGTCGATGGCCGGTGGCGGTTCCCTTGGGTTTGGCGCAAGCCCGTTCCGCTGAGCCTGGACGCTATTAGGTTCGACCTCGGCGGGCCGGGCGGCTAAGTCTGACCCCGATGGCGCCCGGCGAATCGCAACAGGACTCGAAACCTCCAGCCGGCGGCCGCCTCAAGGCGCTGCTGAAGCCGTTTCCGGTCCTGCATGCCGGCAACGCCGGGGTGAACATGCTCTATACCCTGGGCCAGACCCTGGTGTTCGCCCGGGCCCTGGACGGCCGGCTGTTTTCCCAGACCATCGCCGTGGTCACGATCAGCCTCTACCTGTTGCCGGTCAACCAGGCGGTGGCGCGGGCCAATTTCGTAGTCGTGCGCCGGCAGGTGGTGGGCGGCGCGGGAGGGGAGGGTCTGCCGCAGGTGGGCCTGGCCTTTCACGTCAGCCAGGCCTTGATGATCCTGGCCGGGCTGCTGGGGCCGTTGATCGCCGCGCCTGGGGATCTGCGCACCTATCTGGCCCTGGCCGCCTTCGCCGTGTTCAACACCCTGTCCAACCTGTGGTTTTTCGAATTGCAGATGGCCATGCTGGCGGTGGATCGCCCGATCGCCTTCGAGATCGCCAGCCTGATCCGCCGCGTCGCCAACGCCGCCACCCTGGCCTGGCTATGGTTCAGCCACGATTTTCTGGTGTTCGCCGGCCTGATGTTGGCCCAGGCGGTGGTCTCCCAGGCCTGGCTGATGCGCAGGGTGGGGCGCGACAGCGACCTGTTCGCCTGGCCCAGGGGCCTGACGCCCGCGGCCCTGCGCGATCATCTGGGCCAGCTTTGGACCTCGGTCCAGGCGACCTTCGCCGAGTGGCTGACCTTGAATGGTCCCTATGCCCTGTTCACCCTGCGGTTTGGCGTCGGCGGCGGGCTGATCGTGCTGGACACGGGCATGAAGCTGCTGCGGGTGGGGCTGACGGTGACGCGCAATTTCAGCGAGATCGCCTTGCCCGGGGTCTCGCGGGCCGTGCTGGAAAAGCGCGGCGGCGCGGCGGCGCGGGCGGTGGCGGCGGTGGTGGGCTTGAGCGCCGTGCCGGTGGCGCTGCTGGCCGGGGTGCTGGTGTTTCGCGAGCATTGGCTGTTTTCGACCCTGCTCGGCCGCAACGACGTCATGCCCGCCGGCGCCGGACCGGCCTTCGCCGTGGCGCTGCTGGCCGGGGTTGGCTTCCAGGCCGGATCGCATCTGGTGGGCCATGTGGGCCGGGCCCGGGACGTGCGCCTGTTCACCCTGGCGGCGGCGATCAGCTTCGCCGGCCTGGCGGGCTATATCCTGGTGGCCAAGCCGACGCTGCTGGAAGCGGTGTGGGCGGTGGCGATCGGGGTGGTGGTCACGGCCGTGGCCGGGCTCTGGACCATCGTGCGCACCTTGCGGGCGTCGTCGATCTAGGCCCCCAGGCGCGCGGCGCCCTCAGCTACGGTGACCACCTCGAGGCCCAGCCGCGCCGTAAGGTCGACCACCGCCTGGAAGGCCGCTGGCGTGCAGCCATAGGGCGATGGCTCGGCGGTGACGTCATGGGTGTAGAGGATCAGCCAGGCCTGGCGCTGCTTGGCCCGGTCCAGCCACTGGCCGGCGACCTCGACGGCGTTCACGCCTTCAATGGCCACGGCGGGGGGCTGGTTCAGGTCGGCGCCGCGTTCGATCAGGCCTGGGTGGGTGGCGCGCAGCAGCTTGAAGCGCGGCGCGAGGGCCGCCTTGGCGCGAGCGGAGACGTCGCCGAACGGGTAGGCGAAGGTCGCGGGCGGGGCCAGGCCGTGGCGCGCGAAGGCGGCGGCGTTGCGCTCGGCCTCGGCCGTGGCCTTGTCCGGTCCGATCACCGCGCAGTTGCGGTGGCCGTGGGTGTGGCAGCCGACTTCGTGCCCGCGGGCGGCCAGGGCCTTGACCGCCGTCCAGTCGGCATAGGGGGCCATCAGGCCGTCCGCCCCGTCCATATAGCCGGTGGCGACGAAATAGACCCCGCGAAAGCCGGCGGCCTCGAGCATGGGGGCGGCGACCTGGGCCGCGGAGGCCGGAGCGTCATCGAAGCTGAAGGATACCATCGCCCGCGCCGGAGCCCGCGGCGCCGGGCGGCGGGCGAAAAAGCGCGCGGCCTCCCGGCCCAGCTTGCCCGCCAGGCTTCGGTCGCGTCCAAACTCAGCCGACTCGCCGCTCATGGGGTGAGACATAGTCCAGATCGCCGGCCTTGCGCAGCCTCCTGGGCGCGGTTTCCCATTTGCCAGACGCGGTGGCGGGTGGGATGATTTCGGAAAAAGGCAGATGAGGAACGCCCGATGACCTATGTCCAGGACCGGATCATCCACGACGCCGACTCCCACCTGATGGAGTTGGACGATTGCCTCGATGATTTCTTCGATCCCAGGCTCAAGGATCGCTATCACGCGCTGGCGAGCTATCGGCACAAGGTCGGCGATCTGGGTTGGGCGCAGAAGGCCCGGGCCGAGCAGGCCGATCCGGCGTTCCGCGCCGGCGACGAGGCCAATATCCTGCTGCGCAAGAACTATCAGGCCGTGGGCGCCTTCACGCCGGCCGACCGGCCCAAGGCGCTGGACCTGCTGGGCTTCGCCAGCCAGCTGGTGTTCACCACCTTTTGCCTGGGCAATTTCGGCCTGGATCAAGGCCAGGACATGGAGCTGTGCTACGCCGCCGCCCAGGCCCACAACCGGATGATGACCGCCTTCTGCTCAGTGGACCGCCGGTTACTGCCCACCGGCTATGTGCCGCTGGAGGATTTCGCGCGGGCCAGGACCTGCGCCGCCGAGGCCATCGCCTTGGGCTGCAAGGCGCTGCTGGTTCCCTCGCGCTGCCCGCAACACCATTCGCCCAGCCATATCGGCCTCGATCCGGTCTGGGCCCTGGCCCAGGAGGCGGGCGTGCCGATCCTGTTCCATGTAGGCGGCGAGGAGAAACTCAACCCGGTCTATTTCGAAAATGGCAGGCCGCGGGTGAAGGACTTCCACGGCGGCGAGGAGAATTTCACCTCGGTCAGTTTCATGCCGATCCCGCATTCGGTGATGCAGACCCTGGCGGCCCTGATCCTCGACGGGGTGATGGACCGGTTCCCGCGGCTGAAGTTCGGGGCCATCGAGCTGGGCGCAGCCTGGGTTCCGAGCTGGATGCGGTTCATGGACTCCGCCCATGCCGCCTTCTTCAAGAACGAGGATCGCTTGCAGGCCCTGTCGGCGCGGCCCAGCGAGATCGTGCGCCGCCAGGTGCGGGCCACGCCCTATCCGCACGAGGACACCGGCTGGATCATCGCCAATGCCGGCGAAGAGGTGGCGCTGTTCTCGTCCGACTTCCCGCATGTGGAGGGCGGGCGCAATCCGCTGAAGCGGTTCGACGATTCCCTGGCCGGCGCCTCCGAGCGCGCGCGGCAACGGTTCTATTGCGACAACTTCATCGATCTGATGGGCGAGGGGTTGGCGGCGGACCTGCGCTATCCGGCTCATCTGACGGCGGCCTGACGGGAGGGGTCGGCAGAGCCTGGGCGATGGCGGCGGTCCCTGATATGGGCGTTGCATGACCGACGACATCACAACCTGGCTCGGCCGGCGCGAGACCACCGAGGCCCTGCTCGATCCCTGGCCGGCCCAGGCCCTGCAGGCCAGCCTGGACCTGGGGCGGCCCGAGCGGGCGATCGGCGCGGATCTGCCGCCCTTGTGGCATTGGCTCTATTTCCTGGAAGCTGCGCCGCGCAGCCGGATCGGGCCGGACGGCCATCCCCAGCGCGGCGGGTTCATGCCGCCGATCGCCTTGCCGAGGCGGATGTTCGCCGGAGGGCGCTCGCACTTCGAACGGCCGCTGCGGCTGGGACGGGCGGCGCGGCAGACCCGCGAGATCCTGAAAATCGAGCAAAAGGCCAGCGGGTCGGGCGACCTGGTGTTTGTCACGGTCGGCCACGATTATGAGCAGGATGGCGTGCTGTGCATCCGTGAGGAGCGCGACTTTGTGTTCCTGGCGCCCCAGCCGCCGGCGCCGAGCCCGCCGCCGTCACCGCTTCCGCCGGCGGGCGAGTGGCGGATCAACCTGACGCCCGACCCGGTGCTGCTGTTCCGGTTTTCCGCCCTGACCTTCAACGGCCATCGCATCCACTACGACACCGCCTACGCCCAAAGCGAAGAGCACCTGGCCGAGCGGGTGGTGCATGGCCCCCTGACCGCGATCCTGCTGGCCGAACTGGTGCGGCTGGAGGCGGGAGCATCGGTGCGCGGCTTTGAGTTTCGGGCGCGCAGGCCGTTCTTTGTGGATCAGGCCATGGCCGTGGACGGCGTGCTGGCGGCGGATGGCGGCGTCGAGCTGAAGGCGCAGTCGATCGGAGGCGGGCTGATGACCGCACGGGCCGAGGTGGACTAGCACTCGGCATCTGAAATCACAGAATATTCGGCCCCAAATGCGATTTTGGTTTCGAAAATCGCCGACCTCTGCCTCAATGCGGCGATCGCCAACACCTCCGCGCCGCGGCGGACGGTGAGAACCGGGAATGAGTGATGACGCGCAAGACTGATCGCGAACTCGGCATGGGCCGCCCGATCGAGCGGCGCGATTTTCTTCAAGGGATGCTGGTCGGTAGCGGCGCGGCCTTGGCGGGCGGGCTGTCGCCGGCCCTGGCGCGGGCGGCCGAGGCGCAAGGGGCGGCGCAGGACCAGCCCGGCTATTATCCGCCCGTGCGGCTGGGCCTGCGCGGCAGTCATCCCGGATCGTTCGAGGCGGCCCACGCTCTGCGCGACGGCGCATTCTGGGATCACACGGATGCGATCGCCGACACCGGCGAAACCTACGATCTGGTGGTGGTCGGAGGGGGGATCAGCGGCCTGTCGGCGGCGCATTTCTTCCGGGAGGCCGCGCCCAAGGGCGCCAGGATCCTGGTGCTCGACAACCACGACGATTTCGGCGGCCACGCCAAGCGCAACGAGTTTCATGTGGGCGGCCGGATGCAGTTGCTCAATGGCGGCACCTGGGCCATCGAAAGCCCGACTCCCTATGCGCCGCCGGCCGCCGGCCTGATGAAGTCTCTGGGCGTCGACGCGGCCGCCCTGTCCACGGCCTGCAACGATCCGTCGGTCTATGCCGGTTTGGGCCTGGGGCCAGGGGTGTTCTTCGATTCAGAGACCTTTGGCGCCGACCGGCTGGTGGTGGGCCTGGGGCGCAGCGCCGCGCCGGCCCGGCTGAACGGCCTGTTGGCGCAGGCGCCCCTGTCCGACGCCGTGCGCCGCGACATCGTCCGCATCGAGACCGGACGCGAAGACCCGCTGCCAGGGCTGAGTTCCGACGAGAAAAAGGACCGGCTGTCGCGGATGTCCCACCAGGACTATCTGCTGAACCTGCTCAAGGCCGACCCTGGTGTGGTGGCCTATTATCGGCATCAGACCGATGGCTTGTGGGGATGCGGCATAGATGCGGTCTCGGCCATCGACGCCTGGGGCTCGGGGCTTTCCGGCTATCAGGGCCTGAAGCTGGGACCGGGGGCGACGGCGCGGATGGGCTATACCCCGGCCGGTTTTGTGGCGACCGGCGGCTCGTCGACCTTCCACTATCCGGACGGCAACGCCTCGATCGCGCGGCTGCTGGTGCGCGACCTGGTTCCCGCGGCCATGTCCGGCCTCGACGCCAAGGATATCGTCACCGCCCGCGCCGACTATGCCCAGCTGGACCGGCCGGGCGCGCCGGTGCGGATCCGCCTGAACAGCATTGTGGTGCGGGCGCGCAATATCGGCGATCCGGCCGCCTCGCGCGGGGTGGAGATCGCCTATGCGCGCGCCGGCAAGGTCTATCGGGTCCGCGGCAAGCATTGCGTGCTGGCCAGCTGGAACATGATGATCCCCTATCTGTGTCCGGAACTGCCCCAGGGCCAGAAGGAAGCCCTGCACAAGCTGATCAAGACGCCGCTGGTCTATACCAGTGTCGCCCTGCGCAACTGGACCGCGTTTCAGAAGCTGGGGATCCAGCATGTCTATGCGCCGGGCTCCTACCACTCGTCCTTCAGCCTCAACCCGACCGTGGACATCGGCGGCTTCACCAGTCCGCGCAGCCCAGACGAGCCAATCCTGATCCGTATGGAGCGCACGCCGGCCATGCCGGGCCTGAACGAGCGCGAGCAGCACCAGGCGGGTCGGGCGGAATTACTGGCGACGCCGTTCGAGACCTTTGAACGCCATATCCGCGACCAGCTGGGCCGCACCCTGGGCGCCGGCGGCTTCGATTCGGCGCGGGACATTGAGGCGATTATCGTCAACCGCTGGCCGCACGGCTATGCGCCGGAATATAACGCCCTGATCGACGGCGACACCGCGCCCGACCAGATGCCGAACGTGCTGGGCCGGGCCCGGTTCGGCCGCATCGCCATCGCCAATTCCGATTCCGGCATGGCCGCCTATACCGACATGGCCATGAACCAGGCCCATCGGGCGGTGCATGAATTGTTGGGGGAGGGGTAGGGCGATCTGGGCGGCGCGGACCGATGCCGGCGGCCTTCGAGACTGACCGCTGAGGGTTCCGCCCATCCATCGCCGTCGTCACCGCGCTCGTCGCGGTGACCCATGCCGTGAAGGTCGGGCCGCACCAGGGCTTCAGGATGAGTCCCACGCGCGTAGTCTCGCCCGTTCGTTCACGGCATGGATGGCCGGCATGCGCCGACCATGACGGGAAAAACACCCACCAACGGTCAAACTCAAACGCCGCTGGTATGAATCAAAAAAGGCCTTCCCCGGTTCGAGGAAGGCCCCTTTCGGCAGGTCGTTCAGGCTCGGATCAGTATTTGTACGACGCGCTGAGGCCAATCGTCCGTGGGCGGAATGTCGTGGCTTCAAATAGGGCGGTGGTGCCGTCTTCGTGCTGCAGATCGAGCCGGGGGTGGCTGTCGAACAGGTTTTCGACAAACAGCGCCAGCTCCCACTTCTTGACCGTCAGACCCGCCCGCGCCGACACCAGATTGGTGGCGGGATTGGGGACCAGGCCGGAATCGTAGAAGTCGGCGTTCGCCGGATCCTCGGTCGGGATCGGCTTGGTGCGGCGGCTGTTATATTCGTAGTCGGCGCGCAGGAAACCGTCGTGATCGTTTATGCTGAAGTTGTACTGAGCGCCCAGGGCGACGGTCCACGGCACCACATCCAGAACATCGCCCTTGGCGGCCAGCTGGGAGCCGGACACCTTTTCCACGGCGTTGCCGGTGAAGTGGGCGTCGGTGTAGCCGACGCTCAGTTCGATATCGAAGTCCGGCGTCAGCTGCCACTGGCCCTGGAAGTCGAAGCCCTGGCTGATGGCGCTGCCGGCGTTGGCGGTGAACTGGATGCCGCAGGTGGGGACGTAGATCGCCTGCTGGATGTTGTCCCATTGGATATAATAGACGCTGCCGGAGACCTGCAGCTTGCGGTCGAGGAACCTGTCCTTTGACCCGAGTTCGTAATTGGTGACCGTGTCCGAATTGTAGGAGGTCGGGAAGACACCGCCGCAGGCCGCCGCCGGCAGGGGCGGTGTGGCGCCGCCGATCCGGTAGCCCTTGGAGAAGGTCGCATAGACCATGTCGTCCGGGTTGAACTGATAGGACAGGTTGACCTTGGGCGTGAACGGCGTCTCGTCCTTGCTGCCGCTGGCTAGACTGTAGGGACGGCCGTCGATGACAACGGTTCCCGGCGAACAATTGTCAACGCCGCCAGCCGCCAGGCCGCCGGCGCCGCAGAGAAGATCCTGAGCTCCGCCGTTGATGTTGTGAAAGTCGAAATGGGTCCAGGCATAGCGCAGGCCGACATTCAGCTTCAGGGCGTCGGTGATCTTGTACGTGCCATCGGCGAACAGAGCGACCTGGCGGTCATGGGCCTTGGTGTCGTTGATATAGTCGTCGCCATTGGGCAGCAGGTCCTCGCCCCAGGCGGTGAGCATATCCTCGCCCCATAGATACTGGGTCAGGGCCGGAAGTTGCTGGTCGCGAATCTCTTCGATGCTGCGCTGGCTGTTGTGGGCGTAGAACACGCCGGCGGTCCAGGTCAGGCGCGCGCCCGGATCGTTGGATTGCAGGCGGACTTCCTGGGTGAAGTTCTCCTGGGTGTTGGTGATCAGGTTGCTCGACACATAGGGGCCAAAACCGGGGATGTTGAGGCCGTTGGCGTTCAGCAGGTTGCCGGTCATGCAGCCTGCGGTCCCCTGGGCGGCCGTGGCGCAGCCTGCCGGGGTGGAAAGCTGGGGATCGACTGGATTGGCCGGTTGGCCGGGTATTATATTCGTTCCATCATCCACCGGATCCGGGTCCGTATTGGTGGTGAAGTGCTGGAAGTAGGACAGGTTGTACAGGGTGCCGCTGTAGCCGTTCACAATCTCGCGGCGATTATAATAGGAGGTGTTGGAGATCAGCTTCACCGGGCCAAGATCCCAGTCGATCTTCAACGACGGCAGATAGAACCGGTCGCGGTCGGCCATCCGGTCCGGCGTGCCGCTCTGATAGTCGCCGGAGCCGGGGTTTGAGGTGCTGACCCAATATTCGTCGTGATTATGCTGGTCGCGCTTCTGGTAGTTGATCGCCGGGGTGATGGTGAGGTTGGAGGTCGGCGCCCAGGTCGCGGCCGCACGCAGAACATAGGTGTCGACATAGTTGGCGTTCTTTTCCGTGCCGCCTACGTCGTTATTGTTGGTGCGGTCGACCCAGCCGCCGTCGTGCCGGCCCCAGGCGCTGACGCGGTAGCCGAGCTTGTCTTCGATGATCGGGCCGCCAAAGGCGAGGCCGGCTTCATAGTTTGGCGAACCGTCCTGGGTGTTGGAGGCTTCCGCATGGGCCAGGCCGCTGAAGGTGGTCAGGCTGGGCTGGTTGGTGATGTAGCGGACCGTGCCGCCTTCTGAACCGGCGCCGAACAGGGTGCCTTGAGGCCCGCGCAGGACTTCCACGCGCTGCAGGTCGAACACGGTGGGCAAGGTGTTGTTGGCGTTCAGGCCCAGGGCCCGCATCTGGATCGGCGTGTCGTCGATATAGATGCCAGTGGTGCCCGATCCGGCCTTGGAATCGATGCCGCGGATCGAAACGTCATGACGATCCTCGTCGAACGTGACCCCCGGGGTGAACTTGGCGATGTCGGCGAACGACTTGATGTTCAGCACTTCCATCTTGGCGCTGGTGAAGGCGCTGACGCTGATCGGCACCTTGCTCAGGGCCTGGGACTGGCGGGTCGCGGTGACGACGATTTCCTGGCCCTCGGCGGGCTTGGCCGGGGCGTCCGTGGCATGGGCCACGGCGGCGCAGAGCAGCGGCGCGGCCAGGGCGGTGGACGCCAGCAGCAGGCGGCGAAGGACGAAAGTATGAGACATTTGTGGAGTTCCCCTCCTTATGGCGATTGTGACGTTCGTATGCGACCGCCGTTCGGTCAAGCCACTGTGATCACATAATTGCAGACTGTGATCTCTGTGCCGGTGGCGCCGGCATGCCGATCAGGCTATGCTAGATTTCTTCGCAGGCGGATCAGGATTGTTGGGGCGGGCCTTTAGTCTCGCCCATGCATGCGTATCGACGCACCAGCCAGGCTGTTCTCCAGCCCTTCGCCCCTGGCGAGGGAGGGCGGGCGCATGGGTGTGAATTCGGTCATGCCGCCGAGAAGGCTGATCCGCTCCAGACGAGGGCAGAGGCGTTGCGCGCCCGACGATTAGGCAGGCTGCGGCCTATCGCAACTTGCCCCCGCCGCCAGCCTGGCGGCTTGATCGTTCCTCAGAAAATCATTGAAGTCACATGGCCAAGAAAAAGAATCGCGCCGCCGACCCGGCCGCGCCCGTCACCAACGCCGCCGAAGCCAAGGCTTGGGCCGCCGTCCGCGGCGTCACCGAGATCGAATGCCTGGTCCCGGACCTGGCCGGGGTCGCCCGCGGCAAGATCATGCCGTCGTCGAAATTCTTCGACGACACCGCCATGGCCTTGCCGTCCTCCATCTTCATGCAGACCATTTCCGGCGAATATCCGGAGGAAAGCGGCGATTTCCGCTTCGACCCTTCCGACGGCGATCTGGAGCTGCGCCCGGACTTCACCAGCCTGTGTGACGTGCCCTGGGCGCCGGAGCCTACCGCCCAGGTGATCCACGACGCCTATTACAGAGATGGCCGGCCCGTGGACATCGCGCCGCGCCAGGTGCTGAAGCGAGTGCTGGAGCTGTATCGCAAGAAGGGCTGGGAGCCGGTGGTGGCGCCGGAGCTGGAATTCTACCTGGTCAAGCGCAACACCGATCCCGACTACCCGCTGGAGCCGCCGATCGGCCGGTCAGGTCGTCCGGAAGCCGGGCGTCGGTCCTATTCGATCTCGGCGGTCAATGAGTTCGACGCCATTTTCGAGGACATCTACGCCTTCGCCGAGGCCCAGCAGCTCGAGGTCGACACCCTGATCCACGAGGAGGGCGCCGCGCAGATGGAGATCAATCTGCGCCACGGCGATCCGCTGGTCCTGGCCGACCAGGTGTTCCTGCTCAAGCGCACCATCCGCGAAGCCGCCTTGGCCCACGATATCTACGCCACCTTCATGGCCAAGCCGATGACCCACGAACCCGGTTCGGCCATGCATGTGCACCAGTCGGTGCTGTCGATGGAGACCGGCAAGAACATCTTCAGCGACGGGGACGGCAAGCCGACGCCGGCCTTTTTCCACTTCCTGGGCGGCCATCAGCGCTATGTGCCGGCGGTGACCTGCATCCTGGCGCCCTATGTCAATTCCTACCGGCGGCTGGTGAAGGGCGCCTCGGCGCCGGTCAATGTGCAGTGGGGTTATGACAACCGCACCACCGGCTTGCGCATCCCGCCGTCCTCTGCCGCCAACCGGCGGGTGGAGAACCGGGTGCCGTCGTCGGACGCCAATCCCTATCTGGCCCTGGCCGCGTCCCTGGCCTGCGGCTATCTGGGCCTCACCGAGGCCTTGGCGCCGAGCGAGCCGGTCACCGGCATGGCCGAAACCGACGAGTTCGACCTGCCTGCGGGCTTGCTCGAGGCGGTTGATCTGCTGGAGGACACCGAGGCGCTGGGCGAGATCCTTGGCCGCAGCTTCATCACCACCTATGCGGCGGTGAAGCGGGCAGAGTTCGCCACCTTCATGCGGGTGATCAGCCCGTGGGAGCGGGAGTTTCTGCTGCTGAACGTGTAGGCGGAACCGCGCACTCTATGCCGACAGCAGTTCGTCCACCGCCCGCCGGGCCTGGTCGAAGGCGCTGTCGGTATAGGCCGCGGCGCCGGAGTCGGAATTGGCGATGGCGATCCGGCCGAAGCGCTGGCGGCCGATGACGTGCGGTCGCTGGGCCAACGGCATGTCGGGGTCGAACAGCGGATTGTATTCGTAGGCGTAGCCGTGCGGCCAGCGGTTGACGGTGATGGCCAGGATATCCTTCGCCGGGTCGAAGCCGCCGGCGCCGAGCATGCGGCCCATCTGGTCGCGGATATGGTGTTCGTAGGTCTCGAACGGCGTGGCCAGAAGCTCGGCGCGGCCGGCGCGGTGCTGGTCGCGCTCGACTAGGCCCGGCTGGCAGGGGGTGCGGGTCAGGTGAACCAGGACCGGCTCGTCGGGCGAGCGTACGCTGACATAGCCGCCGATATCGACCGGCCAGTTGAGCTGGAAGGACGAGAAATAGCCGCCCGGGCAATAGATCGAACGAACGCCCAAGGCCTGAAAGGCGCGCCAGTTGCGGATGGCGACACTGGCATAGACCAGCGGCACCTTGACCAACTCGTGCAGGGCCGCCTTTTGCGCCGCCGGAAGTTCGGGGCACAGATAGGGGATCATCATGTTCCAGCCCGCCAGGACACAATCGGCGGCGTGGACATGGCGGACCTGGCCGCCGCGCGCATAGGCGACCTCGACCCCGCGCGCCGCGGAGGGCTCGCCGATATTGCGCACGCCCACCACCGTGCTGCTTAGACGGAGGCGGACGCGAGCGTCGGGGCGGTCCAGGGCCGAATAGTCGGCGCGGGCGGTGACCACGTCCTGGGCCGTGGAGCCGGGCAGGGCGGCGGGGATCAGCTTGCGCACCAAGAGGCGAGCGAGGCTGGCGTTGCCATCGGGGAAATGGAAGCGAAAGGAGCCGCCGTCGGCATAGCCGGCCGCCGTATTGCCCATGCGCGGGGCCGAGCCGGGCGCAAGCTTCATGCCGGTGAAACCCGGAAGTCCCAGCGCCCAGCAGTCCAGGGCCGGCTCGGCGTCTATGCCCACGCCCCATTCGCCGTGGGTGCGCGCCTGATAGAGGTCGGCGACCTTGGGATCGACCTTGACCAGTTGCAGAAGAAAGTCGCGATAGCTGATGCGGGACAGGCGATCCTTTTTCTGATCCGAGGTCAGGCCCGGCAGGTAGTCCTGATCGCCGGTTTCGAGCCTGAGCAGGTCGGCCTTCGCAGAAGGCGACAGCGGGGAGGCTTCGGCGAAATTCGCCCAGTCGGCGGCGTTGGCGCCGTCCTCCCAGGGTGCGCCGCCGGACGGGACCAGCGTGTCGGCGCCGAAGGTCTCGCGATCGAAGAAAGTCGCCGGGCGCAGGCCCTTGTAGGTGTCAGGTCGGTCGCAGGCCTTGGCCAAGGCGACGGGGTCGACCCCGAGCTCTTTGAGCAGGCCGGCCGCAGAGGCGCTGTAGGGGCGCGGGCTGTCGATTTCGAGCGTGCCGCCGTTGAGCAATTCCAGCCGGCCGTCGAGATGGAATTCGTTGCGCTTGGCGTGACCGCCGAAATCGTCATGGTTCTCCAGAATCAGGATGCGGGCGCCGGGCCTGGCCTGGCGATAGAACAGGGCGGCCGCCAGGCCGCTGAGCCCGCCGCCGACAATGACCAGGTCATAGGGGCCGTCGCTCTCCTCGGCCGGCTTGGCCGTGCTCCAGAAGTCGCCGTCGCGCAGGGCGTGGGCGGTCTCAAACGCGCCGGGATGGCTGCCCCGTAGGCCTGTCAGGGCCGGGGGATAATAGTCTGGGCGATCCTGAGCGGCGAACTGGGCGGCGGCGGCTCCGGGCAAGCCTGCGGCGAAAGCGCCAATCGCGATCGCCGCGCCGTTCAGGAAGTCGCGCCGATCGATCGGACGATCCTGCCCTGGCGCGTGGTGTCTGGCGGGGGGCGAGGCCCTGGTCATTGGCGTGCTCCAAGTCTGGGAGCGTCAGGGAAGCGGCTTGTGATCACAGCGTCAAGGGGGCGCTGGCTGGCCTATCCTCTTTGATCAACAAGGCATTTTTTGATGCACAACTGGGATGCCCATGGCGATCGGTCAAATATCGATCGAGGCGGAAGGTGCGACTTTCTGTCAGTATGGGAATCGCGTGCGCTCATATTGGCGCTGCGGCAATTTGAATACTTACAACATTCAAAGTTGTAAATCCTATTCTCGCGATAGACTATTGTTAATTCCTGTTAACTGGGTTGATATACGCCTGCTTTAACGAATATTGCTTGGATCTAGCCTCCGCTGGAGGTTGGCATGACTGCTGTTTATTTGAATTTCGACAATCAGACGATGGCGCAGAGTGCGGCGCCCAGGGCCTGGTTGAGCACGACCGCCATTGGTCAGGTGCTGACCGCGCCGAGCACCGGTCCGGCGCAACTGAGCGATCAGATGGGCGGCGGCACCTTGGTGGGTGGTTCCGGCGACGACAGTTTCTACATCGTCAACTCAAGCGAGCAGGTCAATGTGGCGGCCGGCGGCGGGGTCGACACGGTCTATGCCTGGGCCAGCTTCGTCGCACCGGTCAATGTCAACAACCTGCTGATCGAAAAGGCCGGTTTGACGGGGACGGCCAATGCAGCCGGCGATCTTTTGATCGCCATGGCTCAGACCGACACCCTGGTCAGCGGCGCAGGGTCGGACGTGATGGTCGACAACGGCGCGGGCTCGGACTTCTTTTCGTTCGGCGCCAACACCGGCAATGACGTGATCTATGGCTTCAAGACCAGCGGGACCGCCCACGACTTCATCCAGCTGACCAATTCCACCTATAGCAGCTTCGCCGATGTGCAGGCGCACCTGTCCCAGGTGGGCGCCGACACACTGTTGACCTTGTCGCCGACCTCCGCAGTTTTGTTGCGCAACACCCAGGTCGCGTCCCTGACCGCCAGCGACTTTGCGCTGAACATCAATCTCAATCACGCCACCCCGACCTTCGATGACGAGTTCAACAGCCTCAGCCTGTACAATCCTTCCACCGGAAGCGGGGTGTGGAAGACCAATTTCATGTCCGGCAATCAGTCCGGCGCCAACGACTATACCAGCCGCAACCTGCCGACCGGCGGCGAGCTGCAGATCTATGTGGATCCCAACTATGCGGGGACGGGCTCGACAGCCCTTGGTTTGAACCCGTTCTCGATCTCAAGCGGCGTCCTGACCATAACCGCCGCCGCCACCCCAACTGCCGACCTGTCGGCCCTGTCGGGTTTCAAATATACCTCCGGCCTGCTGACCACCGAAAAGTCGTTCTCACAACTCTACGGCTATTTCGAAATCAAGGCCGAACTGCCTTCCGGCCAAGGGCTGTGGCCTGATTTCTGGCTATTGCCCACCGATGGCAGCTGGCCGCCGGAACTGGACGTGGTCGAGCAGACCGGCAGCACGACGGTCTATCAGACCGCCCATTCCGTGGATTCCACGGGCACGGCGATCCAGACGGCCTTCACCTCCTATGTGCCGACGGCCACCACCGGCTTCCATACCTATGGGGTGCTTTGGACCGCGACCACGCTGAGCTGGTATGTGGACGGCGTCGAGGTGTCGAGCACCGCTACGCCGGCGGACATGAACAAGCCCATGTATATGCTGGTGGATTTGGCCGTTGGCGGCAACTTCCCGGGATCCCCGGCCAGCAATTTCACCTCGGCCCAGATGGAGGTCGACTATGTGCGCGCCTATAGCCTGGCCAGCCTGGGCCTGACCGGATCGAGCAGCGCCCAGGTGACTCCGCCGGTGACCGTAACCCCCCCGACCTCCACCCCCGAATCCTATGCGGCCAAGGCCGGCGCGGCCTTGAGCGTCAGCGCGGCCAACGGCGTGCTGGCCAATGACGTCGATCACAACGGCCAGACCATGACCGCCGCCCTGGCGGCCAATGGCGGGACCTCGCATGGGGTGCTCGTGCTGAAGGCTGACGGCTCGTTCACCTACACGCCGACGGCCGGTTTCGTGGGGACCGACAGCTTCACCTATATCGCCAGCGACAGCTCCAGCAGCGGAAGTCCGACCACCATCAGCCTGACCGTCAGCGCGACGGCCCCAGGCTCGGCGGCCGACGCCTATGTCGCCTCGGCCGGGACGGCCCTGAGCACGACCGCCGCCAATGGCGTGCTGGCCAATGACGTGGACCATAACGGCCTGACCCTGACCGCGGCCCTGGCGACCAATGGCGGACCGGCGCACGGGGCCTTGGTGCTGAAGGCCGACGGCTCGTTCACCTACACCCCGGCCGTGGGCTATGCCGGAACCGACAGTTTCACCTATATCGCCAGCGATGGACTGAGCGCCGGGACGCCGACCACGGTCAACCTGACGGTGGGCGCCACCGCGCCGACGACGGCCATCGCCGCCTATAGCGTCAAGACCGGGGTGGCGATCACCGAAAGCGCCGCCCTGGGCGTGCTGGCCAAGGATGTGGACAATAACGGCCTGAGCCTCAGCGCGACCCTGGCGGCCAATGGCGGCCCATCGCATGGAACCTTGGCGTTGAACGCCGACGGCTCGTTCACCTATACGCCGGTTGTGGGTTTCGCCGGGACCGACAGTTTCACCTATGTCGCCAGCGACGGTCTTTCCAGCAGCGCGCCGACCACGGTCACCCTGAATGTCGGCGCCGCGCCGATCACCGTCCACTCGGCGGCCTATTCGCTGAGGGAAAACGCGCCCCTGACGGTCACCGCCGCCAACGGCGTCCTTTCGTTCGATAGCGACAATAACGGCCTGAGCCTGACGGCGTCGCTGGCGGCCAATGGCGGCCCGGCGCACGGGAGCTTGGCCCTGAGCGCCGACGGCTCCTACACCTATACGCCCAATACCGGATATTACGGGACCGACAGCTTCACCTATGTGGCCAGCGACGGGGCCATCACCTCCGCCCCGGTCACGGTGGGGCTGAAAGTGGTGGCGCTGACGCCGGTCTCGCACACCGACTATTATGCGGTGAAGGCGGGCAATCCCATGGCGGTCGGCGCGGCGGCCGGGGTGTTCGCCAATGACACCGATCCGAACGGCCTGGCGTTGTCGGCCAGCTTGGCGACGGGCGGCGGTCCCAGCCACGGGACAGTGACCCTGAACGCCGACGGCTCGTTCAACTACACGCCGGTTCTGGGCTATGTGGGCGCCGACAGCTTCAAATATGTAGCCAGCGACGCCTTGGGATCCGCCGCCGCCGCCACCGTCAACCTGACGGTGAGCGCGTCCGCCCCGACCGCCGTGGCCACCGCCTACTCGGTCACCTCCGGCGCGCTCCTGAACGTCGCCAGCATCAATGGCGTGCTGGCCCCCGATACCGACAATAATGGCCTCGCCTTGACGGCGACTCTGACGACCGCGGCGGCTCACGGCACGGTCACCTTGGACGCCAACGGCGCGTTCATCTACACGCCGACGGCGGGCTTTGTCGGGACCGACAGCTTCAAATATACGCCCAGCGACGCCCTGAGCACCGGATACGGCACCCTGGTGACGATCAATGTGTCCGCTGCGTCGTCGAGCAGCCAATCCGCCGCGGCCCTTGCGGCGCCGACGGTGACCGGCGGCCACGGCAACGATGTCTATCAAGTCAGCAACAGCGCCGAGGTGATCAACGTGGCGGCCGGCACGCCGAACGAAACCGTCGACGCCAGCGTCAGCTATGTCTTGCCCGCCAATATCCAGAACCTGGTGGCGATTGGCTCGGGCGCGCTGACCCTCACCGGCAACGCCATGGCCAATGTCATCACCGCCAATAGCGGCGCGGACATTCTGACCGGCGGCGCCGGATCAGACATTTTTGTCATGACGCCGGGGCAAAAGGCCGAGACCATCACCGACTTGTCCGTCAGCGGCGGCGATAAGATCGACATCACCGCCTATCTGGCCAAGGGCCTGAACCCGAGCTTCCACGACTTTTCGACCTATTCCACCGTCACCTTCACCACGGGCGAAACCATCACCCTGCTGGGCGTTCACGCCAGCAGCCTGTCCATCAGCGGCCACTATGTGGTGTAGGGAGGGCCGGCGCTGTTACGGCCGGCGCAGCGGGGCGGCCAGATAGCAGCCGAACTCCTTGGGGAAGTCGACCGAGACACGGGCGTGCACGCGGCCCTGGCGATCGAGGAAGGCCGCTTCGTCGTCGTGCGGCACGAAGGCGCCGTGCCAGACATTGGGGTGGATATAGAGGCCGCGGCCGCCGTCGCACCAAAAGGTGGTGAACTGTTCGGGCGTCACATCGTCGCCGGGCAGGGCCAGGGGCACGACAAAGCTCTGTCCGTTCACCGGATAGATCAACTGGCCGCCATCGGGATGATAGTTGGCGCGCCAGATCAGGGCTCGCTCGCGCGGCTTGGCCGGACCCTCCGTCGCGGCCTCCTCCGGCCAGTTGCTCCAGCCGAACAGGTAGCTGTCGCCGACCGCGTTGTTGCGGGCGTAGAGGGTTTCGCCGCGCCAGGAAAATTCGAACAGGCCTTCGGTCACGCCGCCCTGGTCGCCCGAATTGGTGTCGACGGGGCGCCAGCCCTGAGCCGGCCAGCGGACGATCTCGATCGGAAAGGTCTCTGGCGCATCGACCAGGGCGCCATAGCCTTCGAGGCTCGCCGCGGTGGCGACGACCAGCGGGGTTTCGTGCGCCCGTCGCACGCCCGTGGTCGGGGCATAGGCGATATCGTCAAGATCGATGGTCACGGCTCTATCCTCAAGGTGGCGCTCGGCCGCAGCTTCATGCCTCAAGCACGCCGTCGCCGCGAGGACCATTGAGGACCAAGGCGCGTTCGGCGGCATGTTCCGCCTGGCTGTCATGGCCCAGCACCAGGGCCAGGACGCCCGTCAGCAACACACCGCCGCCCACGGTCACCAGGCCCCAGGTGTAATCACCCGTCGCGTTCTTGATCCAACCCATCACGAACGGGCCGACAAAGCCGCCGATATTGCCCAAGGCGTTGATCATGGCGATGGCCCCGGCGGCGGCGGCTCCGTTAAGGATGGCCGTCGGGAGGGTCCAGAATATGGGCAGAATAGCCAAGGTGCCCACGACGCCGGCCGTGATCGCGACGACCGACAGCACCGGAGAATGGGCCACGAAGGCGCTCGCCGCCAAGCCCAGGAACCCGACGACGGAGGCGATCGCGATATGCCACACCCGCTCGCGGGTGCGGTCCGAATGGCGGCACCACCAGACCATGGCGAAGGCGGCGATGGCGTAGGGAATCGCCACCGCATAGCCCACCGCCGCGGTCGGCACGCCGACATTCTTCAGGATCTGCGGCGCCCACAGAATGACCCCGTACAGGCCGATCTCGACTCCGAAATAACAGAGGCTCAGACCCAGGACACGGGGATTGGCCAGGGTCTGGAGCACCGAGCCGCCGTAGCGCGCCTGGCGATGGGACCGTTCGGCGTCCAGCGTGCGGGCCAGCCAGGCCTTTTCTTCGGGCGTCAGCCAGGCGACATCCTTGGGCTGGTCGCGCAGCCACAGAAGGGTGGCCACGCCCAGGATCAACGACGGAATGGTTTCCAGCAGGAACAGCCAGCGCCAACCGGCCAGACCCAAGGCGCCGTCCAAGGTCAGGATGGCGCTGGAAATCGGCCCGCCCAGCGCGGTCGAGACCGGGATGGCCGTCATGAACAGGCCGATCAGCCTGGCCCGGTGCGCCGCCGGCGCCCAACCGGTCAGGTAATAGACCACGCCGGGAAAAAACCCCGCCTCGGCCACGCCCAGCAGGAATCGCAGGACGTAGAAGCTCATGGGCGTCCTGATGAAGGCCATGGCGCCGGCGAGCACCGCCCAGGTGACCATGATCCGCGCGATCCACAGCCGGGCGCCGACCTTGTGCAGCAGCAGATTGCTGGGCACCTCGAACAGGCAATAGCCGATAAAGAAGATCCCGGCCCCCAGCCCGTAGACATAGGGCGAAAAGCCCAGGTCTCGGTTCATCTGGCTGGCCGCGAAACCGACATTCACCCGGTCGATGAAGGCCGCGAAGTAGAGCAGGCCGACAAAGGGGATCAGCCGGCCCCCCACCTTACGCATGGTTGTGGTTTCGACATCCATGCTGGCACGCCCCCAAGACGTTGGTTTGGCCCTGGCGTCTAGGCCGCTACGAACGCAGAATTGTGACGGTGGCTATCGGCGGCCAGCCGATCCGGTGTCTCGGAATCTCGCGGTTTCGGCGAGCGGTTGGGTCGACCTGTTTGTTCTTATGGCTCCGGACCGCTCAATGCGGGCGCTCAGCCGCTCTCGGGCGATATTTCAAGACCCTGCCCGCGATTGCTACAATTGTGAAATTTTTACGACATGGTTTGGCCTCAAAGTGACCAGGCCCGCTGAATCAGATGAATCGGGAGGGCGTCCAATAGTGAAGCTTGTAGCCGAGTGTAATCGATAGGCCAATCCAATAACCTTCGTTTGAAGGTGAAGCCAGGCAGGCCTCGATGGTGGAAATGACGATGCAATGAGATTGACGACAGGTTCTATCTTTCAGGACGCCATGAATTTTGACGATCATCTCGCAATCGCCGGCTTGCAACGGTCTGGGACAAACTTCGTCGAGCAAATTATCAGAAATAATTTCAAACGAATTTTCTTCGACGCAAATTTCCCCAAGCATTTTTTCCCAGATGAAATATCGAATGCCATTATAAACAGTAGAAAAATTATACTGGTTACGCGTCATCCGGTCATGTGGCTGCACAGCTGCCTGGAAAACGAACCGGCCGATTTGCATGTGCTTCGGAGGGATTATTTTCAAGAGTCTGCGCCGGAAATCGCCCTGGCAAGGCTGTACAACAGGTTTTACGCCGAATGGATTGACTATATCGGCAAATCGGGCGGCGTTCACGTTCGCTATGAAGACCTGCTGCGCGGAGATCTTCAGCCCTTTGTGGACCTGGTCCCCTCGGTCAACGAGGATGGGGCTTTCAAGACGAAGGCCGAGCTTGATTTTTCGCGGGTTCCGCACTCGATAGACTTCACGCCGGAAGACCGGAATCGCGCCCTGCGCCTGGAATGCCCACTGGCGGAGGCGCAGGTCAATCGATTTCACGCTCACCTTTCGACCGAATTGCTGGGAGAGATCGGCTATCGCCTCGACGATATCCGGTTCGTAAAGCAGAAGCCCGCCCGCTCGATCGCCTATCTTTTGCTACGGCGGCCGCAGGAGGTTTCCGAGGACGACCTCAGGACGCTGACAGACGTCGCGGCGGTCGATTTTTCGAACAACGGCTCCATACTCCACGCCATTGGCCTGAGACTGGCGAGAGGGGGCAAACCGGCCGAGGCCGTGGACTGGCACCAGCGGTCGATCGAGGCTTGGCGGCGCGGCGAGGGCGTGGACGCAGATTCGATCGAGGCCTTCCTCGCCGCCTTGGACGCCCTGGAACAGATCGTCAGCCTGCAGACGGTGATCGAAGCCGCGCCCGGCCAGGACTCGCGGCCCGGCCAAGTCGTCGACAAGGGGGAATTCCTGACCCTGGCGAACGCGGTGGCGACCGCCTTTGCTGGCGTAGTCAAGCAGGCGGCCACCCGAGGGGCGTCGGCTGACGAACTGGCGAGCCTGCATTTCTTCATGAGCCGGATCCTGGACAAGACCGGGCGGGTCGACGATACGACCGCACATGCCGGTCAGGCGGTGGCCCTTTCGCCGAACCATGGCCACTATCTGCAGCACCTGGCCGACCTGGTCAGCCGGCAGGGCCGCCTCGAAGACGCCGAGGCGCTTCTTCGCCGCGCCATCGCGCTTGAGCCGGGCGCGGTGCGTCATCATGTAGTCTTGAGCCACGTGCTCAGCCGCATGGACCGGATCGAGGAAGCCTTGGCGGTCGCGGGCCGGGCCCTGGAACTGGCCGGTCCGGAGCCCGGTCTTCTGCATCACCAGGGCCAGCTTCTCATACGCCTGGGCAGGTTCGCCGAGGCGGAGACCAGCCTCAGGCGCGCCACGGTATTCGAGCCCGCCAACGCCCATCACCGGCAAGTTCTCAGTGGCGTCCTGCTGAGCCAGGGCCGTTTGGACGAGGCCGCGGCCGAAGCTGCGGAGGCGGTGGCCTGTGAGAACACCGAGCCCTGGCATCTGCACCATCTGGGCGTGCTGCTGGCCGCTCAAGGACGCCATGAGGAGGCCGAGGCCCGGCTGCGCCAGGCGGCTCGATTGGAGCCTTATGATGCGCAGCATCACTTTGCGCTCAGCCAGGCCCTGGTTCGCCAGGGCCGGCCGGCCGAAGCCCTGGAGGCGGCGGCCCAAGCGGTGCGGTGCGAGAACAGGACGGCCTGGCACCATCACCACCATGGCGTCCTGCAGGCCGGCGCGGGCCGCCTCGACGAGGCGGAGGTGAGCCTGGGCGAGGCTGTGGCTGTCGATCCCGGCCAATGGCGCAGCCATATCGAACTCAGCGATGTGCTCGCCCGCCAGGGGCGCACGGGCGAGGCGTTCCTGGCCGCCGAGGCGGCGATTGCGAGGGGCGGAGACGAGGCGCGGGTGTTCGGCCTCTATGGGCGCCTGCTGGCGCGTCAAGGCCGCTTCACCGAAGCCGCGGCCCATCTGGGTCATGCGTGGCGCATAGGCCCGCGGCGGGCTGGCTGGCGGATCGGAACGGCCCTGCGGCACGCCGCCATCCTTTGGCCGGCCCTTGTGAGGTTCAGGCTCGGCAAGGGCTAGGCTGGACCCAGTCGCAGGCGTTCGGCTAGGCTGTCCAGGCTGACCATCACCGAGGGGTAAGGGTTGAACAGTCTCTCGGCGGCCATCGCCTGTCTTCTGGCGGGCTTTGCACCGGCTGCCGCGGCCGAGGCGGGGCTGGCCGCGATCCAACGGCCTATCGCGGATCTTCAGCCTGTCGCCAAGCTCCATCTGGGCAAGACCGCCGATTGGGTGGCCATAACCCGCGAGGCCGTGTGGATCGGCGGCACGGGGCCGGACGCGGTGCACCGGATCGATCCCGGGACCAATCGCGAGGCTGCGGTGGTCTTGCTACCGGGCGAGCCCTGCGCAGGCCTGGCGGTGGGTTCGCCAGATCGTCAAGCTGCCGGCGGGCTCCTACAATCCGCACGCCAGCGGCGCCGTCATCTGGGTGACGAGCGTGGTGGGCGGGTTGGTCACGCGGGTCGACGTGGCCAGCGGCGCGGTGCTGGATAGAGTGGAGACCGGCCCCGGTCCGCGTTTCCTGACCACGGGCGGCGGCGCCGCCTGGACCCTGAACCAGGGCGACGGCAGCCTGACCCGTATCGATGAGCGCCGGCGTGTGGTCACCGCGATCATCGCCCTGGGCACGCCAGGGAATGGCGACGACGTCGCCTTTGGCGCCGGCCAGGTCTGGACGACCATGGCCAGGACCCCGCTGACGGACATCGACGCCCGGACCGGGCGCGTGCGGTGGCAATGGATCGGAGCGGGCGGGGATTCGCTGGGGATCGGTTTCGGCTCGATCTGGCTGACGGATTATGACCGCGGCGACGTGGTGCGGATCAGGTTGAAGGACGCGCTGAGGCGCTAGAACTTCCAAGGTCGCCCCGCGCCAGGCCGCCAAGCTGCATGGTGTCCAGCGCCGTGCTCGGCACGATGACGATGGTGGAGTTCTGTTTGAGCCCCTCATAGAGCATGTTCATCGCCCGCAGATGCAGGGCGGTGGGGTCGTCGGCATAGCTGCGGGCCGCGTCCTTGAACTTTTCGGCCACCTGGCGCTCGGAATCGCCCAGAATCACCCGGGCCTGGCGCTCGCGCTCGGCCTGGGCCTGCATGGACATGGCGTCCTCCAGCGAGGCGGGGATCAGCACGTCCTTGAGCTCCACTGAGATCACATTGACGCCCCAGGGCTGGGTGCGCTGGTCGATGATCCGGCGCAGGTCCTCGCCCAACCGGTCGCGGCCTTCGAGCATCTCGGCCAGCTGGGTCTTGCCGATCACGTCGCGCAGGGCGGTCTGGGAGGCCCAGGAAACGGCGTTGTTGTAGTCCTCCACGTCCAGGGCCGCCTTTTGGGGGTCGACCACCTTCCAGAACAGCACCGCGTCCACGTCCACAGGCACGGTGTCCTTGGTCAGGGTCTTTTCGGCCTTGAAGGACGAGGTCATGACCCGGGTGTCGATCCAGTAGGCGATGACGTCGACGATCGGGATGATGAAGAACATCCCCGGCCCGCGCAGCCCATGGAACCGGCCCAGGCGCAGGACCACGACGCTCTGCCACTGGCTGGCGACCTTGATCGCCGAGGCGACCAGCAGGGCGACAAGGAGCACGACCAGCTCAACGCCCAGGCCAAGACGAGGGCCGGCGCCCAGATAGAGCAGATAGGCGATGACGGAGCCGGGGACGGCGATGAGTAGAAACAGGGTCTGGGGGATCGCGCTGGCCTGCCGCATCGGGCCTGCTCCCATCAACGCGCTCGGACGCCTCGGCGTCCATTGCGCCGAGACCGGCTGGACCTATGGAAACGCGCAAGCTGGGCGGCGGTCAAGGGCGGGGATTGGTGGGCCTCGATCGCCCCCTAAACCTTGATCTTCGCCCCGATCGGCAAATCCCGCACCCTTTTGCCGGTCGCCGCGAATATGGCGTTGACCAGGGCCGGGGCCACGGGCGGCAGGCAGGGTTCGCCGACGCCGCCCAGGGGCGCGGCGAAGTCGCCGCCGGTCAGGTGGACGTGGATGGCCTTGGGCGCGCCGTCGATCCGCACCACCGGGAAGCTGTCGAAATTGGCCTGCTGGGCGCGGCCGTCCTTGAAGCTGACCTCGCCGCTCTGGGCCAGGCCCAGGCCCATGATCACCGAGCCCTCGGCCTGGGCGCGCACCCGGTCGGGATTGATCATGGCCCCGCAGTCCACGGCCAGATCGGCGCGGATCACCTTGAAAGTCCCGTCGGGCATGACCTCAACCTCCATGGCGCAGGCGGTGTAGGTGACGAAGCTGTAGTGGCCGGCTATGCCAAGGCCCCGGCCCTTGGGCAGGGCGCGGCCCCAGCCGATCTCCTTGGCGGCGCGCGCGATCACGCCGCTGAGGCGTCCGGTGTCGATGGGATAGAGGGCCGGGTCCTCGCCATAGTTGAAGCTGTCGTTCAGGCTGCGCGGGTCGACCTTGCGCGCCGGGCCGATCAGCTCCAGCAGGAAATCCTTGGGATCGCGGCCGGCCGCGTGGGCCAGTTCGGCGACGAAGGCCTGGATGGCGAAGGCGTGGGGCACGTTGGACACCGAGCGGAACCAGCCGATGCGGGTGTGGGCCGCAGCCTCCGGGTTTTCCAGGCGCACCACCGGGATCTGGAACGGCATGTTGACCGCCCCCATGCCCAGCTCGAAATCGGCCTCGCTCTTGGGGTCGGGACCGAAGGTGGAGCCGATGGTCGGAGCGCAGGTGCGATGGCGCCAGGCCACCACCTTGCCCTGGGCGTCCAGCCCCGCCTCCAGCCGCTCCAGCGAGACGGTGTGATAATAGTCGTGCTGGATATCGTCCTCGCGGGTCCAGGTGAGCTTGACCGGAACCCCGCCCATGGCCTGGGAGCACAGGGCCGCCTCGACCACATAGTCGGGCTTGGACTTGCGGCCGAAGGCGCCGCCCAGAAGGGTGACGTGAAGGGTGATGTCCTCGGTCTTGGCGCCGAGGGCGAAGGCGACCACGTCGCGGGTGACCTGGGGCGCCTGGACACAGGCCCAGGCTTCCCAGCCGCCGCCGGGCTTGGCCCGGACCGTGGCGGTGGGTGTCTCCATCGAGGCGTGGGCCAGGTGGGGCAGGTAGTATTCGGCGACGACGGTCTTGGCCGCGCCGGCCAGGGCCTTGTCGATACCGCCGCCGCCCCGGATCACCTTGCCGGGCTGGCGGGCCGAAGCCTCAAGGGTCTTGCGGAAGGCGGCGCTGTCATAGGTCGCATTGGCCCCGTCGTTCCAGGTGATCTTCAGCGCCTTGCGGCCCTTGAGCGCCGCCCAGGTGTTCCGGGCCACCACCGCCAGACCGCCGAGCGGCTGGAAGGGCGGGCCGTCCTTGGGCGGGCCGATGGGCACGACCTTGAGCACGCCGGGGATTTTCAAGGTCTCGCCGGCGTCGTAGCTGGCCACGGTCCCGCCGACCACGGGCGGACGGGCGACCACGGCGTAGATCACGCCGTCCGGCCGCACATCGCCGCCATAGACCGCCTTGCCGGTGACGATGTCGGCGCGGTCGACGCCACTGATCACGTCCTTGCCCACATAGCGGAAATCCGCGGCGGGCTTGAGTTTCAGCCGCTCGCGCGACGGCACGGGATAGGCGGCGGCGGCCTTGGCCAGGTCGCCATAGCCCAGCTTGCGGCCGCTGGGGGTGTGGACGACCGCGTGGTCCCTGGCCTTGACCTCGATGGCCGGCACGTTCCAGCGCGCGGCGGCGGCCTGTTCCAGCATGGTCCGCGCCGCGGCGCCGGCCCGGCGCATGGGGGCGAACGAATGGCGCAGGCTGCGCGAGCCGTCGGTGTCCTGATTGCCGTATTTCAGCTCGTCGCCGTCAGCCTGCAGCACCCGGACGCGGGCGAAATCGGCCTCCAGCTCGTCGGTCAGGACCAGGGCCAGGCTGGTCCTGACGCCCTGGCCCATTTCCTGGCGGTGGGTGGTCAAGGTGACGGCGCCGCTCTCGTCAATGGCGATGAACAGACGCGGATCGTCGCGCCAGCCATTGGCGTCGCCGTCGGCGCCGAACTTCTCAGGCCCGTCGTCGGCCAGGGCGCGGCCCGTCAGGCCGACGGCCAAGACAAGGCCGCCGCCGAGGCCCAGCAGCAGGCCGCGGCGGCTGACATTTTCGATCTCGGGCAGGGTCGTGGCGAGGGGCTGGTTCATGCCTTGTCTCCCGCGATATGGCCTCCCGCAGCCTGCTTGATCGCGGCCCGGATGCGCGGATAGGTCCCGCAGCGACAGATATTGCCGGCCATGGTCCCGTCGATATCGTCGTCTGTAGGGTGGGGGATATCTTTGAGCAGGGACGCGGCCTGCATGATCTGGCCGGCCTGGCAAAAGCCGCACTGGGGCACGCCGAGATCCTGCCAGGCTTGCTGCAGGGGATGATCGCCGTGGGCCGACAGGCCCTCGATGGTGGTCACGTGCAGGCCGGCCGCCGCGCTGACCGGGGTCTGGCAGGCGCGCACCGCCGCGCCCTCCAGGTGCACGGTGCAGGCTCCGCACAGGGACTCGCCACAGCCGAACTTGGTCCCGGTCAGACCCAGCTCGTCTCGGAGCCACCAGAGCAGGGGCATGTCGGGATCGCCGTCGAAGGCGTGGGCCTGGCCGTTCACGGTCACCTGAGCCATGGTCTATTTCTTCAGGCTGGCGAGGAAGGCGGTGATGTCGGCGCGGTCGGCGGGGCTGGGCACGCTGATGAACATGCGCGTGCCGGGGACCTTCTTGTTCGGCGCGGTGATGAAGCTGTCGATCTCGGCGGCCGACCAGGTCAGGCCCGAGGCCTTCAGCGCGTCGGAATAGTTGAAGCCGGGCGCCGATGCGGCTTTTCGGCCGACCACGCCGAACAGGTTCGGCCCCACGGTCGAGGCGGCGCCGGGGGCGGCCACATGGCAGACGGCGCAACGCTGCTTGAACAGGATCGCCCCCTTGGCCGGATCGCCGTCGGCGTGGGCGGCTGCGGGCAGGGCGAGCGCTGCGATGAGGGCGAGGGTCGAGCGTCGGATCACAGGCAGACTCCGGGGCGGCTGGGTGTTTGAGCTGGAGTGTTGTCGCAGGACGGCGGCTTGGGCCAGCATTTTTATTCTGCTCGCTTTCGCGCACAAAGACCTTGAGGTGAGCCCTCAACGGGTGAGTTCTAGCTAGGGTCGGCGACACTTCGAGACCCGCCATGGATCTTGGCGGCGATATGCGCGTTCGGCGGGTAGGATTTTGAGCTTTGCCGGGGATGTGGACTGATGAAAATCTTGCGGGCTGCGATCGCCGGCCTTTGTCTGACCCTGGCCGTGTCGCCGACACCGTCCTTGGCGCGCTCCGCCTGTTGTCGGGTTCCGGCCGGAACCGTGGTCGAGGTGGAGCTGGCCAAGGCGGTGAGCACCAGCAGCCAGAAGCCCGGCGACGCCGTCGCCCTGCGGCTGGCCAAACCCCTGGTGGTGGATGGGCGCATCCTGCTGCGCGCCGGCACGCCGGGCGTCGGAGAGGTGATCGACGCCGCCAGGCCCGGCCTGGGCGGCAAGGGCGGCAAGCTGGTGCTGGCGGCGCGCTATCTGCGGCGCGGGCGTACGCGCATCCCGCTGGAGGGCCTGCAGCTGACGGGCATTGGCCATGACAGCTCGGGCGTGGCCAATGCGGCGGGTATCGGCGGTATCGCCTTCCTGCCGCTTGGCGTGGTCGGCATGGTGATCACGGGCGGGCAGGTCACTTTGCCGGCGGGCGCCAAGGCGAGCGCGAAGCTGACCAAGGATGTGACCCTGGCCTCGCTGGGCCGGGCGCCGCGGTCAGCCGTATCCGCGCCGGTGGAACCGGTGGCCAGCGGATCGATCCAGATCCCGCCGCCGCCGCCCGGAAAGGGCCTGGTGGTGTTCTTCCGCCCCAAGTCGGTCATGGGCACCGGCCAATGGTTCAACGTCCGTGAAAACGGCGCGGCCCTGGGCAAGCTGACCAACGGCTCCTATTTCGTTCAGGTCACCGAGCCTGGCGTCCACACCTATACGGCCAGCGTTGAGCCGGAATTCAAAGACCATCTCAAGCTCGAGATCGATGCGGGCGAGACCTATTTCGTGGCCGGCGGCCTGACCAAGGGAGTGATCATCGGCGCCGCGGACCTCACCCCATCCGACCGGGCGAGCTTTAACAAGGCCGCCAAGGACCTGGCCGCGGCCGCTGCGCCCGGCGCGGAAAAGGCCGCCAGTGCTGCGCCCAGCCCGCAAGCGCCACCCGAAGCCGCGGCCCCAAGCCCAGCCCCCAACCCCGCGCCAGGTTCAGGCCAGGCTCCCCCGCCGGCGCCGGCGTCTGCGCCAGCCCCACAAGGCGGTCGCTAGAAAATCGCGGCCGGTAGAATGCCAAAAAGGGACACGCACCTGGTCGCGCTTGGGGGCGGCGATGGGTGCGTGTCCCTGGTCTATGTGGCGGCTGTTAGGGTCCGTTGACCAGTAAGTGCTTAAATTTTTAATTGCGCTCATCCTCGCGCAGGCGGGGATCCAGGTGCAACCCACTGAATTTTATAGATGAATACGGATCCCGGCCTGCGTGCATAGGCGCTAAATTAGGCTCCTGGCCAAGAAACACCTCGCCCGAAGGGAGAGGGAGGGGCCCGCGCCGCAAGGCGTGGGAGGGTGAGGGGTTGCGGGC
>FTKX01000020.1_pt1 | contig 77710 bp, 79 predicted proteins | sample 1641081 | NCBI WGS metagenome assembly FTKX01 (sample SAMEA3914789, study PRJEB12502) | metagenome | biome: forest; material: soil | place: Canada | collected 2011-07-03 | depth 0.3 m
AAAGGGAGGTGAGATTTTCAGCGGGGCTGTTGAGCCACCTTCCGGTTTCCTGGCTGTCGGCGGCGCCGATCTCCTTCAGTGCAGCGCGATAGGAAAGCAGGCCGTCGGTGACGATCGCCTTTGGCCGGCCATGACGCTTCATCGCCTTCTTGATGAATTTCAAGCCGCGGCCTTGTCACGGGTCTTGGTGACATAGGATTCCAGCACCTCCCCCTCATGATCGACGGCGCGCTAGAGGTAGCGCATCTCGCCGTTGATCTTTACGTAGACCTCGTCACGTAGACCTCGTCGAGATGCCATCGCCAGTGGGTGAACTGACGCATGTGCTGAACGCGTTTACGGCGGATCTCGCTGGCGAACATCGGGCCAAACCGGTTCCACCACAGCCGCACGGTCTCGTGGCAGATGTCGATGCCGCGCTCGAACAACAGGTTTTCGACGTTGCACAGGGATAGAGGGAAGCGGACGTACATCGTGGCCACCAGCCGGATCACCTCCGGCGAGGAGTCGGACCAGCGAACGGATCGTGGGGTTTCTTCTTGCGGGCCATCCCGCCCGCCTAAACTCCATCAATTACGGACTGGTGCATTTGCGCTGACAATGCCCATTCACCTGTTTCAAATGGAATTTACCTGTTTTTTGGCTCGGATCAGGCAATGGCGGTCTCCGCCAATGAGGATGCTGGGGAAAGCATAGCGGCCTGGTCCGCCGCAGAGACGGGACGGGAATACGGGCCGTTTGTGGTGGTGGAAGTGGCGAATTTGAAAAAGCCGCAGTGAGGCTTTTTGGAAATTACCCGCGCAAAATCCGAGCGTTGTCGGTCCGATTTGTCGGAGAGACAATTTGTAGGGACTGCCTGGCGGGCCACGCCCGATGATGATGGGTACTATATCTACGCCATAGCCACTTAAGGCGCGCCAGAGCTCTCCCATGTCGGGGCCTACTCCACCAAAATGGATAGAATTGGATAAAAATTCGGCTGACTCTCGCTCTTAGGGACAGCAAGGGCTGGCTGTTTGCTACGCGTCTGGTTTCTGACAGCGCAAAGCGAATAGCTGCCCTTGCTCTATTCTCGTTCTTAGGCGTAGCAATCGCCCTGGAAAGGATGGTCAGGCTGGGAAGGCCGCGCCGAACATGGGAAGCCCGCTGAGCGAAGTCAGCGCCGTAGCTTCATCCTGAAGCACATCCCAATGCTCGACGAGCAGGCCGTCGACGACACGCAGAATATCGACCGCGATCCACGCCGCCGGCCGGCCGTTGCCGGAGAAGCGGCCATGGACCATGACATGTTCGCCCTCGGCAAGGATCACGCCAGGTTCGTAGCGCAGCGTGAGGGGCGCGCCGCGGATCAGGTCGAACAGACCGTCGCGACCCGGCGCGATGTGTGCGCTGTGCTGGATATAATCCGCGGACCAGAAGCGCTTGGCAGCCGCATAGTCACGCTGGTTGAACAGCGTGCCGAAGGCTGTCAGCACGAGGGCCTTGTTTGCTTCTTCCTGAGGCGTCGTCATCATTCTCACCTTCAGGCGGCCGCATCATAGGTGGGAAAATCGATATAGTGTCGCTCGTCGCCGCCCCAGAACGCCTCGCGTACATAGGGCGTGAGCGGCAGGTTGCGGCGGAATCGCTCCGGCAGATCGGGGTTCGAGGTGAAGAAGCGCCCGAACGCGACGAGGTCGGCGTCGCCGCGCTCCAGGATCGCCTCCGCGCCATCGCGATCGAACCCGCCGGCGGCGATGATCGGTCCCTTGAAGATGGTGCGCAGATGGGCGGAGGCGACTGGCGCCTGTCCCTCATGCACCGTCTCGACGCCGCTCACGCGCGGCTCGATAATGTGCAGATAGGCGAGGCCATAGGCGTTCAAGGCTTGCGCAAAGGCGCCGAAGGTCGCCTGCGGATCGCTGTCCGAGATCGCACCCCACGTACCGCTCGGCGAAATGCGGACACCGACCCGATCCGCACCGAACACCGAGATCAGCGCCTCGACGAGTTCCAGCGGGAAGCGCATCCGGTTGCCGATCGGGCCGCCATAGGCATCGGTGCGCCGGTTCGTCCCGTCCTGAAGGAAGGTATCGACCAGATAGCCATTGGCGGCATGCAGCTCGATACCATCGAACCCGGCTTCCTTCGCCCGTTCGGCGCCACGCCGGAAGCTTTCGATCAGCGTAGGGATCTCTCCGATTTCGATCGCGCGGTGCGGAGATACGGGCACCCAGCCGTCCTGCGTGAACGCCTGGCCTTCGAACGGAACGACCGAAGGCGCGATCGGCAGCGCGCCGTCGCTGAGGTTCACGTGGCTCTGGCGGCCATCGTGCGCGATCTGCATGATGATCGTGCCGCCCTTGGCGTGGACGGCATCGGTGATCTGCCGCCAGCCCGCCACATGCGCGCCGGTGTAAATCCCGGGCGCGCCGATGTAGCCGCGGCTATCGTGCGAAGGGTGGGCGGACTCGGTGATGAACAGTCCGCCCAGCGAAGCGCGCTGGCGATAATAGTCTAGCATCATCGGGCTGGGCGTCTCGTCTGGCAGCGAACGCAGGCGCGTGGTAGGGGCGTGGACAACGCGATGACTGAGCTCGAACGCGCCGATCCGTGCGGGGGTAAACAGCTTGGACATGGAAATACTCGAATTCGGGGATGAGGTTTCAGCGCCGGTCAGGCCGAGAAGCTCTCTCGGGAGGCCAGGGCGTCGTGCCAGCGACGGGTCGCGGCGTTGGCTTCGGGGATGCCGAGCTGCAGCGCGCCGGTCGCAAAGGCGATCGTCACGAAGGCGGTGATATCGGCAGCCGAGAGGGCCGGTCCCGCGACGAAGGTCGCTTCGGCGAGACGGGCTTCCAGGTCCACATAGAAGTCGCGGACCCGCTCCATCCCGCGATCGACCAGCGCCGGGATCTGCGCATAGTCATGTGGCCCTGCGATCGCGCGGTCCTTCAGCCCGGCGGCGCGGTTGCGCACCGTTTCCATGACGGCGGCGAAGCCTTCGAGCTCCATCCGCCGCTCCCACATCTGGATGAGCGCCTTCTCCTTGGGGGTCGATCCGAGCAGGGGCGTCTCGGGGAAGGCCTCGTCGAGGTAGCGCATGATGGCGGGAACTTCGCCGATGGCGGTCCCGTCCTCGAGCACCAGGGTGGGCACGACACGGCGCGGGTTGATCGCGACATAGGCGTCGGAGAATTGCTCCCTGGCGCCGAGATCGACCGGCACCTGGGTGACAGGAACGCCCTTCTCGGCGAGGAAGATACGGACACGGCGCGAATTGGGCGAGCCGTTCGACTGGTAGAGTTTCAGGTCGGTGTTCATGACGAATATCCTTGAATAGGAGGGATGAGGAACAACGGGGTGGTTAGAGTTTGGAGCCGCCATCGACATGGATGGTGTCGCCGCTGATCCAGCGCGCCTGGTCCGAGGCGAGGAAAGCGATGGCATCGGCGATATCCTCCGGCTCCGCCATGCGCTTGAGCGCCTGCATGCCGAGCGCGAAGGCGCGGCCCTGGTCGGTCTTGGCAAAGCTCGACATGTCGGTCGGGACGACGCCGGGCGCGACGGCATTCACACGGATGCCCTTGGGCCCGAGTGCGACAGCGAAATGCTTGACCAGCGTATCGATCGCACCCTTGGTCGACGCATAGGCCGACAGATTGCCGACCACGGCGTCGGCCGCGAGCGACGACAGCAGCACCACGCTCGAACGCTCGCCGAGGATCGGCAGTAGCTGCTGGACGAGGAAGAAAGGTGCGCGGACGTTGACGGCGAAGAGCCGGTCGAAATCCTCGACGGTCGTTTCCTCGATCGTCGCCGCCTGCGAGGTACCGGCATTGGCGACGAGGATATCGAGCCGGTCCCCGACGATGGCGCGGACCTGTTTTGCCAGGTCATGCGGTCCCTTCGGGGAGGAAAGGTCGGCGCCGAGCGCCTCGGCACGGCCGCCGGCATCGCGGATTTCCTTGACGACGGCCTTGGCCTCGTCGGCGCCGCGGCCATAGTGGACGAGGACCTGGGCGCCGGCCTTGGCCAGGGCGATGGCCGTGGCGCGGCCGATGCCGCGCGATGCGCCGGTGACGAGAGCGGTCTTACCGTTGCAACCAGTCATGATGGGTCTCCTTGAGACGTGAGGGATCGCTCGGCGTCCGCGGGTTCGGGCGGATGCCGTTTGATCAATTGGCTTTTGGGGAGTGGGTTCGTTCGGCCGTCAGGCGTTCAGGAACAGCGTGGCGTGGGCCACGAACAGCTCCGGATACTGGTAGAGCGAGCCGTGGTTGGCGTCCGGATAGAGGATCAGCTGCGCGTTGGGCAGGTTCTGCTGCAGCGTGTAGCTGTGCTTGGTCGGGATGATGACGTCGTTGCTGCCCTGCACGACCAGCACCGGCAGCGTCATTGTCTTGAGATAGTCCAGCACGCCTTCACTCGGCGCGATGTACTTGCCGATCGCCTCGCCTTGTGCGGCTACCGTCTGCTTGCCGACCTCGGGATCGCGGTCCTGGCGGCGGAGCTTGCGTTCGATGAACTTCAGGCCGGCAGCGCGGCTTGCCTCGGAAGGCGAGAAGTGGACCGACAGCCAGAGATGCTCGGGAGGATCGTAGGTGGCGGAGAAGATCGCATTCGACCGGCTCTCCGACATGTCATTGCCGCGGTGCCCTGTGCCGACGAGGATCAGCTTGCGAACCAGGTCGGGCGCCTGCAGCGTGATCTCCTGGGCAACAAAGCCGCCGATCGAGATGCCGAGCACGTCGACCTGGGTCAGGCCCAGCGCCCGGATGAAGGCGATGGCGTTCGCGCCCATCTCCTGGAAGCTGGACGGCGTCTCGCCCGACGAATTCGACACGCCGGCATTGTTGAACAGGATCACCTCGCGGTCCTTGGCGAGGCCGTCGGTCACGGCCGGATCCCAATAATCCATCGTGCCCGTATAGTGCTGGTTGAAGACGAGCGGGACGCCGCCCTGCTTGCCGAAGCGGCGAAAGGCGAAGCGGATTCCGTTGGCCTCGACGTATTGCGTTGGGGCGGTGTCGTGGGTGGTGGTCATCTCGAGTCCTTTCCGGGAATGGCCAGCGCGCGGCGATAAATCTGCGCGCTGGAGCGGTTACGCGGCAAGCTTGCCGCCATCGACGCCCAGAACCTGCCCAGTCATGTAACCGGCCTGATCTGAGGCGAGGAAGACGATGGCACCTGCCAGCTCTTCGACATGGCCTGCGCGCTTCATCGGGACGGTCGACAGCAGACCAGCCTTGTTGTCCTCGTTGCCGGTAAAGCGATCGAGCATGTCGGTCTGGGTAGCGCCGGGCGCCACGGCATTCACCCGAATGCCGGCTTCGGCCGTCTCGAGCGCCGCCGACTTGGTAAGGCCTTCGACCGCATGCTTGCTGGCCGCATAGACCGACGCATAGGCGCCGCCGCGCTGGCCGAAGGTCGAGCTGACATTGACTATGTTGCCATGGCCCTGCGCCTGCATCACACGAATCTCGTGCTTCATGCTGAGCAGCGTGCCGAGCACGTTGGTGTCGAAGGTCGCGGCATAGCTGGCTGCGGTCTGGTCGACGATGAGGCCGGGCTGGCCTTCGGTGCCGGCGGCGTTCACCGCGGCATCGATCCGGCCGAAGCGGGCGACCGTCCGGTCGATGAGCGCGGCGACCTCGGCATCCTGACGGACATCCGTCTGGATAAAGAGCGCGTCGCCGCCGAGCGACTTGAGCTCGGCTTCAAGCACCTTGCCTTCGGCCTCGCGACGACCAGCCACGACGACGGTATCGCCCTGCCTGGCGAAGGCGAGAGCGGCGGCACGGCCAATGCCGGAGATGCCGCCGGTGATGAGGATGATTTTCTTGTCCATGACCTGATCCTTTGCGTGTGTGGGTCGAAGGCTAGGAGGTAGCGTTCGTGGAAACCCGTTCCGGGGTTCCATGCCCTGCCGTCATCCGTTGCTTCGATGGATCGTTATGTAGGCCCTTGTTTTGCTCGTGAAAAAGACTTTGTATGTCGACGAGCGATACCTCGTAGGCATGGGCACTATGGAACTTCGACACCTTCGTTACTTCATCGCGGTCGCCGAGGAGGGCAGCCTCACGGTTGCCGCCGAGAAGCGCTTGCATACGGCACAGCCCTCGCTCAGCCGCCAGTTGCGTGATCTCGAGCAGGAGGTCGGCACGCCGCTCTTTACACGCGGTGCGCGGGGAATCGTGTTGACGCCGGCAGGGCGCGCATTCCTCGATCATGCGCGTCTGGCGCTGGGGCAGGCGAATGAGGCGATCCTGGCCGCTCGCCGGGCGGCCAGGCCTGCCAAGGCGACTTTCGCGGTCGGGTTTCTCACCGGACAGGAGGTGGACTGGCTCCCGCGCGTCACCCAGATTCTCCGGGCGGAACTGCCCAAGATCGACTTCAAGGTGTCGAGCCTCTATTCGCCGGATGTCGCCGATGCTCTTCAGAGCGGAGAACTCGATCTCGGCTTTCTGCGTGTCGAGCCGCGGCCAGACGTCGTCTATCAGGTGGTGGCGCAGGAGCCGCTGGTCGCCATCCTGCCGAGCGACCACCGGCTGGCCAGCGGTGCGATGGTCGGCCCCCATGACTTGATCGGGGAGAGCCTGGTCGGATTTTCGGATATCCCGCATGTTCTGCGCGACGTGGTCGACAGCTACCTGCGCCGGAACGGCGTCGAGATCACGCCCGCGCATCGGATCGACAATTTCGCGATGGGCATTTCGCTCGTCGCCTCGACCCGGGGCATCGCCTTGCTGCCAGCCTATGTCGAGCCGTTGCTCCCCTGGTCGGTCGTCAGCCGTCCGCTCATGGGTGAGCCGCCGACGATCGATCTCGCCGTGGGGTATCGGCGCGACAATTCCTCTCCTGTCCTTGCGGCCTTCCTTGCCGGGATCGATCAGTTGATCGCCGCCGGGCCGGCAGGTGTCCGCAACCACGGATAAAGCTTGCGGGATCCGGCGCGGAGATTGATCACTCGGAGAACAGCGCCAGCATCCGCGCATTAAAGTCGCGGCGAAGCCGCGCTCATTCGGCCCTCGGCTACCACTCTGTCTACACCTCAGCCGCGGCGCTGAAGGCGGAAGAAGGCCGCATCAAGGCCCGACGAGTGGGCTGATGTAACGGCCAGATATCATAGGATATTATCGGATGCTGTGGCGTAGGCTGGCGGGCCACGCCCGATGATGATGAGCACTACGTGTACGCTATAGCCCTCTAACGCCGCATTTTGTCGACTTCTCGATAGCCACTGAACGAAGTTCGGTGGCTATACCGTGTGGTTGGCGTCAAAATGCCCACGTTGCCATCTGCCTTTCAAATTCGATTGAACTTCCTCAGCAAGTCGACGAACAGGGTGAGTTCGGCATCACTCCACCCATCCACGCGCGAAAAGAATGCGTCGGATTTGACCGCGTTCGCGGCTTGAATTCCGTTATGGCCCGCGTCCGTCAGGCTATAGACGATCGCCCGCCCATCGTCCGGATCAGCCGAAGTGCCCGCCAGGCCGTTGTCGCAAAGGGATTTTGCCAACCGGCTGACGGCGCTTTTGTCCATGTCGAGCCGTTCCGCGAGGCGTCCTGCCTTTGTCGGACCCTGGCCAGCAAGCATGGCCGCCAGTTGGTAAGCGGCCGGCTGAAGGTCAGGATGAAACCGGGCGGCCGAAGCGGCTATGACCGTGCGGGAAGCCACGAGCAAGGCGTTCAGTTCGCTGCCCAATTCCGTCGCGAGCTCCGTACGCGTTTTGCCCATTGGTTCCTCCGGCCGATCGCAAATAGAATTTAATGGACATTTATCCACCAATCAGATTGATGGATATATATCAACCAAATGGTGCTGTGCCTATGTCCGCTCGACCAAAAATTCTGATCACCGGCGCCACCCACGGCATCGGCCAACTCGCCGCTTTGGACCTGGCCCGACGCAGCGCGCACCTCATCCTGACCGCGCGCAACAAGGCCAAGGCCGACCAGACTTGCGCCGCGATCGAAGCAGTCGCGCCCGGTACGCCGGTCGATGTGCATTTCGTCGACTTCTCCGACCTAGCGGCCGTGGTGATGACTGGCAAGGCCATTGCCGCGCAGCATCCGCGCATCGATGTGCTCATCAACAATGCGGGACTACACGCCTTCGAGCAGCGCGTCACCAAGGACGGTTATGCGGAAATGATCGCCGTCAATTATTTCGCCCCTTGGTTGCTGACGGACACCCTTCGCGAAACCCTCGTACATTCTGCGCCATCGCGCATCGTCACCGTTGGCTCGGAAGCTTCGCGCCAGAGTGGCGGTCTCGATATCGAAAAGGATTTGCTCGACATCGCCCCCTTCACCGCGCGGGGCTCATCGAGGATCTATGGCCGCACCAAACTCCTGGACATCATGTTTTCTCTTGAACTGGCCCGGCAACTCGACGGGACGCGGGTCGCCGTCAACTGCCTGTGTCCGGGCTTCAACGTCACCGGTCTCGGCCGTGAACTGAGTTTCGCTCGCCCGCTCGCCACGGTGCTGAACTGGCTTGGCATCGGCAATCCCAAGCGCGGCGCGGGGGCCATCGTGCGGCTGGCTACCGATCCGGCGTTCGGCAAACAGACCGGGGTATATGTTTCGGCGAAGAGCGCACGCCTGCTCACGCCTGTTGCCCTAGCGGATAGCAAGGAAGCGCGACGACACTTGTGGGAAAAGACGACCGAAATGCTTGCCCGCTTCCGCTGATGCGGCATTCGGCGGTGGTTAAGTAGAATATCGCGCCACGGTGTGGAATCGGCGGCAAATGGCGGGCCACGCCCGATGAAGATGGGCACTATGTTTACGCCATAGCGCTCTAAATCTCTCCCCAATGACCAGCTGTCTCTCAAATCCGGGTCTTAAGCACCATCACGCCGACCTGATCGCGCTTCTCCGGCGGCTCCAGGTTCGACAATTGGCCGTTCCGCAGCGAAGGATTCCATGTTACAAGAGTCGCATTGCTCAGGAGATAACAACTTGCCGCGCGCCAGTGCCAACAATAAGCGGTCCGATGATTCAAGGATGGTGCATGTCCGATTGGATCCGGACCTCCACCGGCGGCTGCGGGTGATAGTCGCGGCGGAGGACACTTCCGTCCAAGAATGGGTCGCGCGCGTTATTGAGAAGGCCGTAGGGGCAAACTGGCCGAACATTGACAAAGGGGACGCTGAATGATGCCTCAGTCAGAGATATCGTGCTCCGTTCGACGGCAGCGTTAAGGGGGCGAAATGGTCGAATATCTCGAACTCAGCATAGATGAGTTGCTGCTTGACGAGGACAATCCGCGTCTCGGGTCTGTTAATAGCCAGTCGGCGGCTCTTGAGGCCATCATTCATTTGAACGAAGCGCATTTCCGCAACCTTATGCTCAGCATCAAAAACAACGGCCTTGATCCCGGAGATAGCCTTTACGTCGTCGAGGCTGAGGGGAGCGAGGACTTTATCGTACTCGAAGGCAACCGTCGTCTTTCGGCCCTTATGGTGCTAAACAACCCCGATGTCTTAGATGGCACCGAAGTTCCGGACACCATCAAAAAGTCCCTAGTGCGCGCGGCGGCTACTTTCGACCGCGCAAAGATAGAGCCAATTCGCTGTGTGCAATTTGATCATCGCGAAGATGCCAACGAATGGATCTATCGACGCCATACTGGATCGATAGATGGCGAAGGAAGGATTCAATGGGGACCGCTGGAGATTCAACGATTCTCGGGCGATCGGTCAATTTTGGATGTCATCGATTTTGTGGGGCGCAACGCCGATTACTCTGACGATGAGTGGGAATCAACGAAGTCGGTGATCGAGAGTCGAAAATCGAGCAATCTTGCTCGCCTGCTCGAATCCGCACCAGGGCGGAAGCACCTCAGTATTTCGGTCGCGACAGACGGTGATGGAAAGACGCCGATGCTCGGGTCGGACCCCAAGTGGGCGCTTAAGGTCTTGCGTCGGATTATCGAAGACGTGCGCGATGGAATAGTGGACTCCCGCGATCTGAATAAAGCCTCGGATATTGAGGGCTACTTCAACAACCTTCCAAAAGACCTTCAACCTACGAAAGCCAAGCCGAACGCGCCGCGCTCCTTCAAAGACATCGACATCAAGAAACGACCAGTTGCGGCGGCCTCAGCAAATACTCCGACGAGGCAAAAGACGAAAAACAGTCCAAAGCCACGCACAACACTTGCCCCTAAACGACATCCGTTCCACGCGCCTTCGTCAACCAAGGGAGAAGCGCTGCTTCGTGAAGCTGGCATCCTTGACGCCAACAAGTTTACGATTTCCGCCGCTTTCGTGCTCCGCAGTTTCGTGGAGCTTGCCATTAACGACTACATGGATACGAACAAGATTCCAAAATCAGAGCAAAATGCGAAAACAACCATGGCCGAGTTGGACCTAACCCAGAAAGCTGATCGAGTCCTCAAGCATATGGTCGCGACGGACAGCTCGAAGAACGCTGACTTGCGAGGTTTCCGCAATAACCTACTGACAAAGACATCCCCGACATCTATACAATCTCTCAATGGATTTGTTCATAATAAATACCAAATTCCGACAGCAGATGCGCTTCGGGTAGGCTGGGATTGCTCTGTCCCGCTATTCATTGCGGCATACGGAGCTGTATAATGCCAGACGCTCACCCATCTCTTACTCAGTCCGGCCGATACTCCCCGCTTCGCTATCCTGGCGGCAAAGGGAAGGTCGCGCGCTTCATTAAAGAAATCGTGCGCGCTAATGGCTTGTCAGATGGCAGGTATGTCGAACCCTATGCCGGTGGAGCTGCTGTGGCTTGGGAACTCTTACTCACAGGGGTGGTCCGACGGGTTTCAATTAATGATATCAGTTTGCCAGTCTTTGCATTCTGGCACAGTGTCCTAAACGCAACAGATGATCTGTGTAGATTGATCCGAGAATGCCCACTGACCGTCGAGGAGTGGGACAAACAGAAAGAAATTTTCCGACGACCTGAAGAGGCCGATTATCTGAATCTTGGATTTGCATTCTTCTTTCTAAATCGGACCAACCGGTCCGGAATTTTGAACGGTGGCATCATCGGTGGGCGGAATCAAACCGGAAATTGGAAAATTGATGCTCGCTTTAATCGGCAAGATCTCGCTTTCAGAATTCAAAAGATCGCATCTCTCAGGTCGCGCATCGAGTTGACGCAACTCGATGCCGTTGAATTCATTAAGGGTAATGCTGAGCGATTTGGCATCAAAACGCTTCTATACATAGATCCTCCATATTTTGAAAAAGGCAGGTTCCTCTATCACGATGCCTATGGAGAAGAAGATCACGCCACAGTTGCGGAGGCCGTGGCAGAGCTTAACGGGCTAAACTGGATCGTGTCCTACGACGATGTGCGACCAATTCACGATCTCTACGCTCAAGCTCCCTGGCTGCAGTATACGTTGAATTACAGCGCTCGGAACGCCACTAGGGGACGGGAGGTAATGTTTTTTAGCCCGAAGCTTGTAGTTCCAGAAGTGCCCAAGCCGCTGGTAGAAATTGATCGGGATATTACGAGTAAGCCACGGCAAGTCTCAGAGCGGTTGTTCGCTGCGTAGGCATAGGCCATGACTTTGCCCCTTGGGGCTGGTCCGGCAACAAATCGCTCTTGGCCAGATCAGCACCAGAGGCCCGCCCAAGGCTTTAGGTGCGCCCACCATTCGATTGGTGTCAGGATGCGAAGCGGCAGCTTTGGCAGGAGGTGGCGCTTGCCAATGATGGTCCGATGGTCACAAGTGCAGAAGGCATCGCATCCAAGCCCGATAGCATTTCCGAGCAATTCGCGATCATTGCGGTCGGGGAGAGCGGAAGCAATCGATGCATCAGCTAATCGTCGACCCAGACTGTTGCCTTGCACACTTTCCTCGGTCCCTATCTCGATGATCTCACGTACATAATTCAAAAGATCGCCCCGTATATAGGGGTCGGGGGTAAGCAAGACTTCTTCGGCAGTTTTGGCTGAAGCGACTAAATTCCAGTTAGCACGCTGGCCGATTTGAAAGATGTGCATCAGTGCCTCGATCTCATCTCCACGAGACACTGGCACACTTGGAGGTATCTCCTCCAGTTCAAAGATCGATGCTGCATGCTTGACCAGGATGTTGACCACGTTCGTATCGAGAAAAATTCGAGCGGGAATTTCCTCGAATGCGTACTTGGCGCAGTCGTAGCTGTGACCCTGCTGCGATGTGTACAGGACCCACTTCCCGCGAGCGGCATCCCAATGCTCAAGTGTCAAATCAGGTTTCTCCTTTCGCGGCGCGGATTGGTCAGTATTTAGCATCGATAATATAGAAGTTACCGCGCAGGAATAGCTTGACGCGCCTCTGGCAGACCGAATGGAGGTGACGCCTCATGCTACCGGCGCTCCTCGTGTTGCATACGCCTTGATCCAATCCACGGCACCGGCGAGTTGATCAAATGCCTCAATAGCCACGCCCTGTTCGTGAAGTGCTTGCGCTTCTTCCACGCGATAGGGGACACGAAGGCGGTGAAGCACGTTTCCGAGAACGCGGCAGTCATCAAAAAATTCGTCATCAGGCCGAGTAAACGGAATGATGTGGTAACACACCATGTCAGTCACCGGCTGCTGACCGAACCAGCGCTTTGGGAAAACAGACGTGAGATGGCTCCGAATGGATTTGTCTTTCCAGTTTGCGCCTGTCGCAACTTGTGCTGCGGCCAGCAGAAAACCTGGTAAGCCGTCAGGATGCAAACGTGCCGCAAAGATGTCGATCTGGTCATCTTTCGGGCTTGTTGGCACACCAATTGCGGGTTGGATTGTCCCATCTCGGAAGACATTCCAAATTTGTTCAAGCTTTGTATGAAAATTGGTCCTGTCGGGACGAGGATGCCCAAAAGACCACGCTTGTCCCCGGACCTCTGCGGCGAGGGCTGCAGTCGCGAAATACTGAAAATATCGGCGCAGCGTCTCGATTTCCTGATCTGTGGGATAGACGACAGAGCCGTGTAGGATGGGGGACATTGAACTAAGATGCGAAAGAACCAGTGAAAGTACGTATGCCGCTTGGCCAGTGGATGGATCGTGTGCCGTGAAAGTCAGCACATCCCCACTCTCGTCCAAAGCAAATGGGTATGAGCTGCCGAGCGCGCGGCGCCTGCCATCTATACGGGCTACTGCGCCGGAGACAATTTCTTCGCGCTGAGTCATCTCCTCATCGACATCACCGTAGTCGTCTTCAGCCCCAATTTCAGTGGCATTGATGAGATCCGTGGTAAATGAGCGCGATAGATTGGAAAAGAAAGCCGTCAGCTCAAGATAGTCAGCTGCTAAATCAAAGTTCGGATTCTTCGCATCGATCTCGTCGTGGGGGAAGTATAATTCAACCACCACTTCCACCCCCCAAAGCATCCCTGAACTTCTTCACCATTCGAGCGTGGATAGTTTGCGCCGTTTCGGAAACGTCTTCTGCAATATTCAGCAGCGATTCATCACGCCCATCGTAACCGCGCAAGCTATTGGCAGCTTCGCGAAGTGTGCTCCGGGCTCGAATGAGCGCAGACGAAAGGGTTTCATCGGCAGAGCGGGTGCTTGCGTGAGCTTCGACCAGCGAGCCACCTGCACGCAGAATGTGGAGTCCTTCGGCGCTTGCGAGAGCCTCACCAAGGTTTTTGATGTCCGGGTTTTGCGATTGGATAATCGGTTCTTTATTATCTTCTTTTGAGCCGTATATCCAAACTAGCACCTCCCGCAATCGATCCAGCTTGTCGGCCGGAACTGGGTCTGGTTTGGGATCATAACGAGACCAAGCGGTTTCCAACCCCAAATATGCCATGTAAGTTGTTCTAGAAAGAGCAGTATATAGATGCGAGAAATTGAACTTAGTGATTTTTCTATCTAAAATGGAGAAAATATTCTCGCGCTCTGCCTGCTCTAAAACGTATATAGCCGCGACCATTCTCTTAATGGTGTCATGCCGGTCGCCGATCTTCTCGGAAATATCTTCGAGTGTCACATTGCCGGACTTATACCATTCCGCCGCAAATTTGGCCTTTGCGTAAGACTCCCACTTGGCGGCACCGTTGATGTGTTTGAAGCCGATGAAGGACCGCGCTGCATCCCGATCTGGAACTCGATAAACCGAAACCTCGGACAGCGATGCCATCTTAGCGTCGCTAATCACCGGTACGCCAATTTTCAGCCGCTCACTCTTGGCAATGGCATCGACAAGTCCCGGATTCCGGAAGAGATAAATAGCAGCCAGTCTACGATTGCCTTCGAGAACCGTGAACTTTTGATCGGTAGGATCAAGCCAAACGATTAGCGGTTCGATATCAAGATAGCCATTTGCAGCAATCGATTGAAGAAGTTCCCCCAGTTCCTCGCCGCGATACAGTTGCGCAATGATGCTCTCTTCGGTCGTGCGGGCGCTGATTCCTACGAGGCGAGGATTCTCGCGGTCCAGCTTCAGCCAGTCGACGTTGATCTTGGTCGTATCCTCGATCGGTACTTCGGTAGGCTTCTGAATTGCAGTGATTGTCATTTCTCTTGCTCCACCGCGAGCGTAACGCCCCCGCCCACAAAAATCGCGCCCGCCGCTTCGAGAACACGTTGGATGTCTCGCACTGTCCTCTCATAGGGGGTGCGCCGACCCTTCTCGAATTCCGTGATTGTTGCGGGCGCCACATCTGCCCGGCGTGCCAAATCGGTTTGGCTCATATGGAGTCCCGCACGTGCCATGCGGCATTGCTCTGACGTGATGGACATGTGCTATGGGCTCTCGTGAACCGTGGAGGATCTGTAGGGTTATTGAATTTCAATAACATTGATGGTCATTTGTGTCTATGCTGATCGAACGCGATCAGCGGCCGCGCAGAGGCATGGTGGCACGGACCACAAGTCATGTCCGATTCCGAGAGAAGCGCCGGTTCGACGCCGGCCACCCTGCAGGCCGGCGGCTGCGCGGTTCGCCAAGGGGTTCATCGGTCAAGCCGAGGGCCACGATCCAGCTGTTTGCGTGGTGCTTGCTGCTGGCCGGATCGTCGGTTTTCGACCGTCAAGTCAATCGCCGCTCTTCGCTTACAGATAATCGTGAGGTTGCGATTCTGGCGGCAGGGCCGAAAGGGCTATACCTGAAGAAAGTGGTGTGGGTGCTTTGACGAAGCCACGAACCGTCCCCAAAAACAGTCCCGTTCGGACGATTTGCGTCCAACCCCGACCGGGGATTGCGAGCCAGTCGTCCTCAGTGGCTGGCAAACGATCGTTTGATGGTATTTGGTATTTCGTGGTAATAATACGAAATTGACACTCAAAAATCCGGTTCCTGCATGAATGATCGCTTCCTCTCGTTGCAGCTCTTCGCCCGAGTCGCCCGGACCGGCAGCTTCTCCATCGCCGGACGCGAGATGGGCGTGTCTCAGCCGACTGCCTCGCGCATCGTTGCCGCCCTCGAAAAGAAAGTCGGCGTCGCGCTGCTGACGCGAACGACGCGCGGGGTGGCGCTCACGGAAGCTGGGTCGGACTATCTTGTCCGGGCCGAAGCGATCCTCGCCGCGCTGGATGAGGCCGATCACGCCGCGCGCGGCACAGGTGAGCTTCGCGGCGTCCTGCGCGTGGCGATGTCGACCTCCACGGCCCTGCGGTGCGTTCTTCCGCGGCTGTCACGCTTCACAGATTTACATCCAAATCTTCGTATCGAGTTTGTGCTGAATGACGAAAAGCAAGATCTGATCGGCGATGGAATAGACGTAGCGCTGCGGGTTGGCTCACTTCCTGACTCATCGGCGACTGCCCGCAAGGTTGGCGTGGTCTTTCGGACTTTGGCCGCGTCGCCGGCCTATCTGGCCAAAGCTGGCACGCCGCGCGTTCCCTCAGATCTTACCAACCACTCCATAATCGTCGGTCCCGCGAGCCGTGGAATGGAAGGATGGGCCTTCAAGAAAGACGGCAAGGCGACCTCGGTCCGCGTCGAGGGGCGATTCGTTCTCAATGGGGCGGAGGGCGCGACGGCGGCGGCTGTCGCCGGGCTCGGCATCGTCTCGAACGGTGCCTTCGGAATGATGAAGGAGCTGGAGAGCGGGGCACTGGTGCGGGTTCTGCCCGATTGGGAGATGGGAACCGCAGAGGCCCATGTGATCCTGGCAGCGGGGCGCGCCGCGAAACCGTCGGCGCGGGCGTTCTCCGATTTCACCTATTCTCAGTTTCGAGAATTGGAAGCGACGTGGGAGCGGATCGAGCGATTGGCGCCCATTCCCGACATCGGCTTCGCGGTCGATGCGCGTGCCCCTGCGGCGGTTGCCAGCTAAGGCACATCCGGTCGGAGCGAGCCCAGGCTCGCGTGAACATCTAATAGGGAACGGCCGGAAAGCAGGCCAGTGGCGCCCGGCGAATGCCGCGCGACGGCTGTCGCCTCGTGCCCTGGCACGCCATGGAGACGCGCCACTTATTCAGAAATTGTATTTCTAAAAGTCAATTCTTCGGCCTACTGAGGCCGAATTGAATGACCCATCTACTGCTGAGCAAGGGAAGCAACTCCGAGATCAGCAGGGATGAAGTCATGCCATTGCAAGAAAAACTAGACGCATTCACCGCCGATCTAATCAAGAGCGGAAAGATCCCCGAACCAATCGTCACGCGGTTGGTCGCTGGCATCCAGGAACTCGTCGCCAGCGGGAAGTCTGATCGCGCTTTGAAGGCCGGCGACGTTGCTCCGTCGTTCACGCTACCGGACGAAAGCGGGCGCTCCGTCAGCTCTGTGAAGCTGCTGGGGCAAGGGCCTCTAGTCATCAGCTTCTATCGCGGCGTCTGGTGCCCTTACTGCAATATCGAACTGCAGGCGTTGGAAGAGGCCCGCGCGGAGATCGAAGCGCGGGGCGCGTCGCTCGTCGCCGTGTCGATGCAGAACGCCGCAAACAGCCGCAAGTCGGTGCGCGAAAACAAGCTCGGTTTCCCGGTTCTGGTCGACGCCGGCGGCAAGGTCTCGGAGAAATTCGGGCTCCGCTATTCGCTCTCTCCAGAGACGATCGAACTCTATCGAACGCTCGGCAACGACCTAGAAGCGATCAACGGTGAGAGCAGTTGGTCGTTGCCTATGCCAGGTCGCTACGTCGTCGGCCAGGACGGCGTGATCGCATTCGCCGAAGTCAACCCCGACTACACCCATCGGCCTGAGCCGAACGACCTTCTCCCGATCCTCGATCAACTCGCCCGCGCCAAGGTCGAATGATCGGGTGGGCGCGGTCGTCCTTTCGCTCGCGCCCCTCGCCGAAGCCGGCCTCGTGAAATCCGATGCGCCGGGACTGTCTCAACCTCAACACGAAATGGAATGCTCAATGTCCGAATATCTTCTCGATCTCACCAAGGAATTTGCCGGCAAGCGCGTCCTTGTCACCGGCGGGTCGCGCGGCATCGGCGCGGCGGCTGCGCAGCGCTTCCTCGACGGCGGTGCATCGGTCGTCGTCACCGCCCGGAACACTCACGCCGAAACGCCGAAGGGCGCGACGTTCATCGCCGGCGACACCCGCACGCTGGAAGGCGCGCAGAAGGTGGCCAAGGACGCGATCGCCGCGCTGGGCGGCCTCGACATCCTGATCAACAGCGCCGGCGCTGCTCGGCTCCATCTGCCGGCCTCGACCGCGATTTCGGATGATGAATGGGTCGACAGCCTGAACATCAATTTCCTGGCCGCTTTGCGCATCACCTATGCTGCGTTGGACGAGCTGGTGAAGACCAAGGGCTCGATCGTCAACGTCACCGCTGGCGGGCGCATCGCGTTCGGCGGCCCGATGGCGCACTACGGCGCGGCCAAAGCCGCGCTGAACAATTGGTCGGAATCGCTCGCCAAGGAAGTGGCGCCGAAGGGTGTGCGCGTCAACATCGTGTCGCCCGGACCTATCATCACCCCCGGCGGTGACGAGGTTCGCAACACCATCACCCAGGCGATGGGTATCACCGACGAGCAGTTCTTCGCCACGGTGCCGCTCGAAGGCCGCGCCGGCAAGGCGCAAGACCTGGCGGAAGCCATCGTCTTCCTCGCGTCCCAGCGGGCCTCCTACATCACCGGCGATACGCTCTTCGTCGGCGGTGGTTGGGGCACCTTGGCCGGTATCTGACAACGGCGCCCGCCTCTCCCTAACAGTCGCATCTATACCGGGCGGCGGGCACCCCCGGTCTACCAGCAAGAGGGTAAAACATGATTGACCTGCACTATTGGACCACGCCGAACGGCCATAAGATCACGATGTTTCTGGAAGAGACCGGAGTTCCTTACAACATCGTCCCCGTCAACCTGGTCCAGAACGACCAGTTCAAGCCCGAATTTCTTGAAATCGCGCCTAACAACAAGATACCGGCGATCGTGGATCATGAGCCGATCGGCGGCGGCGAGCCGATCAGCATCTTCGAGTCGGGCGCGATCCTGCTCTATCTCACCGAGAAGACTGGCAAGCTTCTGCCCAAGGATATTCGTGGCCGCATGGACGCGACACAGTGGCTGTTCTGGCAGGTTGCCGGCCTCGGCCCGATGCCGGGACAGCTCATCTTCTTCCTGCGTAATACCGAGAAGCATCCATTCGGCATTGAACGCTATACGCAGGAGACCAAGCGTCTCTTCGGGGTGCTGAACAAGCGGCTTGAAGACCGCGAGTGGCTTGCCGGCGACAGCTATTCGATCGCCGACATTGCCGCCTATAGCTGGTCCGCGCCCTACGCTCTGTTTGGCATCGACGTCTACGAATACCCGGCGCTCGAACGCTGGCTCGAGGCCGTCGCCTCTCGCCCTGCCACGGAGCGCGCATATGCGATCGCCAAAGACATGAACCCGAATGCTCCGCAACCGGTCCGGCGGGCGGAGCGTGAGGCAGCGAGGAACGCCGCGTAACGCGCCGTCGACCGATGCCCGCAACAAACTATCAGTAACAAGGAAGGAACATCTAATGAGCAAAATTCTCGTAACCGGCGCGAGCGGCGACATCGGCAAGAAGACGATTCTGCATCTTCTGAAGAAGCGGCCCGCGAGCGATCTGATCGGGCTGGTCCGTGATCCGGCGAAGGCGGAGGATCTGGCGGCGCTCGGCGTCGAGCTACGCCAGGGCGACTATCTGGATCGGGAATCGCTCAAGCGCGCCTTTGTCGGCGTCGAGAAGCTGATGCTGACGTCGACGCACGCCTTCACCGATCGCAAGACGGCTCATGCCAACGTGATCGACGCAGCGGTCGAGGCCGGCGTGCGGCACCTGGTCTACATGCCGATCTATCATAAGGCCGGCTCCACCTTCACGATGAAGGAAATCACCGAAGAGGACATCTTCTCGATCGAGAAGCTGCGGTCGTCGGGTCTGGCCTATACGCTCGTGCAGCACCCGCCCTTCATGGAACCTGCCGTCATGTATGCAGGGCCGACTGCCGTGGAGACGGGTGTTCGGGTGCCGGCGGGCAACGGCAAGTTCACGGCGGCGACCCGCGACGACCTCGCTGCGGCGCACGCCACGGTCTTGGCCGAGCCGGGGCATGAGGGCAAGTCCTATTACCTGTCGGGCGCACCCGCCGTCTCGTGGGCCGACATCGCCGGGATTCTCTCGGATATCCACGGCAAGGACGTGCCCTACATCGCGATCTCGGATGAGGAATACATCCAGTCGATGGCGGCGCTCGGCTTCCCCGATTTCGTCGCCCCGTTCATCCTGAAGTGGGTTCAGGGCATGAACCAGGGCGAGTGGGAAGAGGTCACCGACGATCTCGAAACGCTGATCGGCCACAAGCCCATGACACCGGCTGAGTATCTGCGTTCGGTCGCGGAGGCGGCCCATGCCCAGGAGAGCGCGTCATGAAGATTGGCTTTCTTGGAGCGGGCGTGGTCGCCCAGACAATCGCCAAGCATGCGCTCGCTGCCGGGCACGAGGTCGTCCTAAGCAATTCCCGCGGGCCGGAGACGCTCGCGTCACTGGTGGGAGAGCTGGGGGCCGGAGCGTCCGCCGGAACCGTGCAGGAGGCCACCGCGCAGGAGATGGTCGTGCTCGCGGTGATGTGGCCGGGCGTGCAAAAGGCCCTGTTTTCGATCAGCGACTGGAAAGGCCGCCTTATCGTGGACGCGACCAACCGTGTCGCTGGCTTTACCCCACTCACGCTGGGCGACATCTCCGGTCGGACCTCCAGCGAGATCGTCGCCGATCTCGCGCCGGGGGCGCGGGTCGTCAAGGCATTCAACTCCGTCCCGATGGCCTGGATCTCAGACTTCACGCCTTCGAAGCCGAACACCGTCCTTTTCATTTCCGGGGACGATGATGGGGCGAAGAAGCCAGTCCACGATCTGATCGAGGAGTTCGGTTTCACCTGCGTGGATCTCGGGTCGCTCGCCATCGGCGGGCGTTTGCAACAGCTCGGAGGACCGCTCGCCGGGATCAGGCTCAACTTCATCGAGAGGTTCTCGCTATGAAAGCGCTCGTCTACGAAAAGGCCCACAAGCTCGAAGACTTCGCGATCGAGCTTGTCGATGTGGCAGAGCCGACACTGCGCGAGACCGATGTTCTGGTCGAGGTTCGAGCCATTGGCGTCAATCCGGGCGAAGCCTTTTTCCGTAGCGTGCGGAGCGCGGAGCCCGGCGGTCGGGTCCTGCTCGGCTGGGAATTCGCAGGCGTCGTCACCGCCGTTGGTGCGTCCGCTGGACGCTTCAAGGTGGGCGATCGCGTCTATGGCACGGGCGACATGACGCGCGACGGATGCTGGGCAGAGCGCGTCGCGATCGACCATCGTATTCTGGCGGCTATCCCCGATCGCCTTTCATTTGGTGATGCCGCGAGCCTGCCCATCGGTTCGTTGACGGCGTGGGAGGCTGTCTTCCGCGACCAGGCCGAACTTCCGGCCGGCGTCGATCGCGTCTTGATCCTCGGAGGCGCCGGCAGCGTCGGTTCGATGGCGACGCAAATCCTGAAGGCGTTGACCCCGGCTTTCGTCATCGGAACCGGATCGCGAGCGGAATCGAAGGCGTGGAGCGAGAAGTTGGGCGCTGACCTGGTGCTCGATCACGGTGGCGACATCGCCGAACAACTCGTCTCGGCGGGCATTCCCTCGCTCGATCTGGTGCTTTCGACCGCGAAGACTACCGAGCAAATCGGTTGGATCGCGCGGGTGCTGCGCCCCTTCGGCCACCTCTCGGTGGTGGACGCAGGCCCGTCGCTCGACGTGAGCCCGCTGATGATGAAAGCGGCGTCGATCCACCTGGAGATGGTCTTCAGCAGGATCATGAACGGCAGCGCGCCGGAGAAGCAAGGCAACATCCTGGAGACCGTCGCCTCTCTCGTGGATCAGGGCCTAGTGGTTCCAATCGCGACCACGCGACTGAAGGGCCTCTTGGCGGAAACGATGAAAACCGCCCATGAGCTTGTCGAGAGCAGACGGACGATCGGCAAAGTCGTCATCGAAACTTGATCGGGCGGAAGACGCGGGGCTCGTCCGCCACCCCAAGAGCCCGCCGAGCTTCCTCCTGGACCTCCGCCGTGCGTTACACCCCTGGCACGGTGGAGGTCGCCCGCGTCTTCCGCTCCACGGCGCTCGCTCAGCTCCCAATCGGGACCATGCGAAGTCGACGCTTCGGCCGGCGTGCCAAGCGCGTGCTTCGGCCGGTCGGGGCGTTCTCGTCCCCCCTTTGCCATAGGCAACACGCTCGATGCCTGATTTGGCGCTCGATCTCCGGTATCTCAGATTCGCGATCGCGGCGGCCGAGCACGGCAGCCTTCGACAGACAGCCCTTGCGCTGAACGTGTCTCAGTCGACGGTCAGTCGGCGGATTCAGTTACTTGAACATCGCCTTGGGTTTGCGTTGTTCCGCCGCGATCGCAAGGGCACACATCTGACGCCTGCCGGCGAGAATTTCTTGAAGGAAGCCACTCCCGGAATGAATCAGCTACGGCGCGCTGTCCAGTTGGCTTCCGCGAGGCACCGAGGCGAATATGGCGAGCTGAACATCGGCATCTTGGCGTCTCTTGCGTCAGGCTTCCTCCAACTGGCGCTCAAGGAATTTCATGAACGGAGTCCACGCGTAAAGGTCACCCTCCACGAAGGGACCGCGCAGGAAAACCTCCATAGGCTTGCGCTGGGACGGCTGGACGTCGTCTTCATGACGGGCGAGCCGGAGATTGCCGGACACGTCGCGGAGCGTCTCTGGACCGAGCATGTCTTTGTCGTTCTGCCCTCCAGCCACAAGCTGGCTGAGATCGAGAAGTTGTCCTGGCAACAGATCAGGGACGAAACCTTCATCGTCAGCAGTGGTGGTCCTGGGCCGGAGATCCAGGACTATTTGGTGAAGAGGCTGGCCGGCTTGGGGTTTCGCCCGACGATCGATGTCCACGACGTGAGCCGGGAAAGCCTGATGCACCTCGTCGCAATTGGGTATGGGCTCACGCTCACCAGCTCGTCCACGGTCGGAGCGCCAACGCAAGGGGTAGTCTTTCGCGCGCTTGTTGGAGAGGAGGAGGAACTGCCGTCGAGCGCTGTGTGGTCCCCGAACAACGCGAACCCCTCGCTGAAGCACTTGCTCGCCTTGGCGAAGAGGTTGGCCGGCGACGTCGCCAAAAGGGCGACATGGGCGGCGCTGTGCATCCTGATCGCGGTCAGCTCGCACCCGGATCTCGTCGACTCGGACGTTCTCGCCGAGCCCGCGCGAATCCACGGTCGGTCTCTATGAATCGTTGCAGCATCGGCACGATAAGCCGAACCGGATCTCCGACCGGTTGGCCTGTTTCTCCAGCAAGCGCTTGAGCATAGGCACCCAGGTCTCGATGCAGCGCTGCGGGCAATTCAACCGTGACCTTCACCGGCTTGTCGTCGGCCAAGGGGCCGAGTTTCAGTTTCGGCATGTTCAGGCTCCATAGGGCTCAAGCACGAGATCGCGGGTGACAATCACCCGCACCGGGAAGCCAGGCCGGATCGTCAGCGTCGGTGCGATGTTGAGCTGTCGGCGGACGATTTGCTGGCCAGCGTCGTTGATCGTGTCCTGACCGCCGTCGCGGATGGCCTGCACGAGCCGATCATTGTCGTCGGTCGCGAGTTCGGCGCCGACGCCAAGGAGCGTCGACAGCGCAGCCGCCTTGGCTAGATCCCACCAGTGGTAATCGACGCCGTCCTCCAGGCCGGCATAGCCCTCGGCGTCGGCACCCGGCTGACGCTCCAGCACGATCGAGCGACCATTCGGCATGATGAGCCGGTTCCAGACGAGCAGCACGCGACGCTGACCGAAGCCGACTCCGTTGTCGTACTGGCCTATCAGCCGCGTGCCCTGCGGCACGAGCAGGATGCGGCCGGTCGGGCTGTCGTAAACGTTCTCCGTCACCTGCGCGGTGATCTGGCCGGGCAGATCGGAGCGGATGCCGGTGATAAGCGCGGCCGGGATAACGGCACCCGCCTGAAGAATATTGGGCGACGCCGGCGCCGCGACGCGATCCGACGATACCGTGCGGCGGTCGGGCGCGGCATTGAGGAAGGCGAGCTGGCGATCCTGCGCCGACGGCGTTGCGGGCGGCGGAGCGAGGCCGAGGCTCGCCAGGTTCTGCGGCGTTGTGGACGGCTCGGCGGTTCCCGCTGTCACGGATGCCGTGGCAGAGCGGGTCTCCGTCGCGGAGAACAGCCGACTCGTCCGCGCGGACTCGATCTCCTGAAGCCGCCGCTGTTCCTCGGCGGTAAGGCCGGGCGCAACGGGCGTTGTGCCCGGCGTCGGAACCGGCTGGCCGCGGTTCTGGGCGCCGAGGATCGGTCGGCCGAGGTCGCCGGGGAGCGGCGGCCCAAGCTGCGGGCCGGTATAGTCGCGCGGCAGGCCGGACAGTCCGTCGGCAGTGGTGCGGTTCTGGGTCGAATACAGCTCCTCGGCCGGCTTGCCCCCGTCGCGGGTCTGAAGCGCGTAGATTAGCGCCCCACCTAAGCCGACGCTCGCGACCAGGCCGATGCTGGCGAGCACCCGGCGCGACAGCCGGGTCACGCGCGGGGGCTCGGCGCGCAGCCGCATCGGCTCGGGGCCGACCGGCTCGCCGGTCAACGCGCGGGCTTCCTCGGCATCGCCGCTTTCCTCGTTCCGGAAATCGATGTCGCTCACGACGCAGGCCTCCCGTCGGTGCGGGTGATGCGGACGCGCTTCTGACGATCGCCGGAGCCGAAGCGCAGCTCGGCGGCGGCGAAGAGCCGGTCGACGATCATGTGATTGCCGCGCACGCGGTAGTTCACCAGCTCGGAGGTGCTGCCCTCGGGGCCGACCACGAAGAGCGGCGGCATCTCGCCCTGGGCGATGCCGCGCGGGAATTCGATGAAGACCTGCCGGCCATCGTCGAAGGCGCGCAGCGGCCGCCATGGCGCCCGGTCGCCCTCGATGGCGTAGCGGAAATTGACGTTGGCGAGATCGACCCCGGTGGCGACCGGCTGCGTGGCCTCCGCCTGCGCGTTCTGGCGACGCAAGGCGATGAGCTGGTCCTGCGGATATTGCCAGGACACCGAGGCCATATAGGTGCGCTCGGTCGAGCGCAGCTCCATGTGATAGGTGCGCAGGTTGGTGTTGATGACCAGGTTCGTCATCAGCTCGGCCCGCGTCGGCTTCACCAGGATATGGATCTGGCGCGTCGCCCCCGATCCGCTTTCGGTATCGCCAATGATCCAACGCACGGTATCTCCGGCGGCGACGGGGCCAGCGCCGACAAGCTGCTCGCCCGGCTGCAGCGCGATATCGGTGATCTGCCCGACGGCGGTGTAGACCTGATAGAGCGCGCCCTGGGTGAAGGGATAGACCTGCATCGAGTTGATGAAGCCGTCGCGCACCGGCTGGATGCGGGCGGCGGCATTGGCCTGGTTCACTCGCGCGGTCGGATCGGTCGGCTCGGGTGCGCGGCGTGATTCCTCGACCGGCTTCATCTGACCGGGCAGCGGCAGCGGTCGGGGCAACTCGACGACGGTGACGGGTGCCGGCGGGTCGACCGTCTGTACGGCCGGCGCGGCATCGTCATAGGCGATCTCGGGCGGGATCGAGCGCGTGGCGCAGCCGGCCAGCGCCGACGTGCAAAGCAGCAAAGCCGCGAATGTGGATGTGCGGAAAGCCGGGTTTCCGGCTTTACGGAAAGACGGCTTCATTGCCCAAGCTCCCGTGACCAGTTGATGGCGTTGACGTAGATTCCTAGCGGATTGGCGCGGAGGCGATCCGCGTCGCGCGGGATCTGCACGACGACGGTGAGGATGGCGGTCCAGCGCGAGGTCTCGGCGAGCGCGCCGTCCTGATAGCGGCGCTCGGTCCAGGCGACGCGGAAGCTGTCGGGAGACGCGCGGATGACGCTGGAGACGTCGACGGCGATCTGCTGCTTGCCGACCTTGGTGAAGGGGTCGTTGGAGCGGGCGTAATCGTTGAGTGCCATCGCGCCGCGATCGGTGGTGAAGTCGTAGGCGCGAAGCCAGTTCTGCCGCACGATGATCGCGTCGGCCGGGATGCTCCTGACTTGTTCGATGAAGCGGGCCAGATGCCACGCCATCTGCGGATCGGTCGGCCGGTAGTCGGCGACGGCGGGGGCGACCGCCTGCGACTGGCCGAGCCGATCGACCTGCACCACCCACGGAACGATCGTGCCGCGCGCCGACTGCCAGACGAGCGCGGCGGCAAGCCCGGCCGAGAGGAAGAGCGAGCCGAACGACATCAGGCGCCAGTTGCGGGCCTGGATGCGCGAGGAGCCGATGCGCTCGTCCCAGACCTGGCCGGCGCGCTGATAAGGCGTCTCCGGTTCGGGGGTCTTGCCGTAGTGGGTGGAAGGTCGTTTGAACATCAGCGGTCGCCTTCGGAAAGGTTGATGGAAGAGCCGCCGCCATGGCTGTCGCCGGAGCGGACGGCGTGAGCGGTCGCCTGGACGGCGTGGGTCACGGACTGGGAGCGCTTCATGCGCTTGGCCCAGGCGGGCGGACCACTTGGCGCGGCGGGGGATGCGCCGGCGCCTTCAGCGTCCTGCGAACCGCTGCCGATCGTGCCCATGGTGGAAGAGCCGCCGGTGGCCTCGAAGGTCGACTTCGCCCCTTCGGAGAATCTCGATTGCATGCTCTCGGTGGCACGAGACGCGGCACGCTTGAGCGGCGACGATGCGGCGCTCGCTCCTGCCTGAGCGACGCGGCCGAGACCGGAAGCGACAGCTCCAGCACCGGACTGACCGGCAGCACCAAGGCTGTAGGCGGTCGAAGCGCCGCCCGCGATAGCCGCACCGCCGCGAGCGGCGGCGGCCGCGCCTCCCAGAAGCGCCGTGCCACCCGATGCGGCCGCACCCACAGCGGCGGCGCCGGCGGCGACCATGCCGCCGGCCGCGAGGCCCGTGCCGACGGCTGCGCCCGCGCCAAGCTGCGGACCTCCCGACACGAGGCCGTTGGCGATGCCGGGACCGAAGATGCCGAGGCCGAGCAGCGACAGCGCCGCGAGCACGATCGCCATGGCGTCGTCGATCGACGGCGTTGCGCCGCCGAAACCGGCCGTGAATTCGGAGAAGAGCGTCGAGCCAATGCCGATGATGACGGCGAGCACCAGCACCTTGATGCCGGAGGAGATCACGTTGCCGAGCACGCGTTCGGCCATGAAGGCGGACTTGCCGAACAGGCCGAAGGGAATGAGCACGAAGCCGGCGAGCGTCGTCAGCTTGAACTCGATCAAGGTGACGAAGAGCTGGATGGCGAGAATGAAGAAGGCGAGCAGGATCAGCGCCCAGGCAAAAAGCAGGCAAGCGATCTGGAGAAAGTTCTCGAAAAAGCTGACCCAGCCCATCAGGCCCGAGATGGATTCGAGCAGCGGCCGGCCGGCGTCGAGGCCGGTCTGCGCCACCTTGCCGGGACGCATGAGGTCGGCGACAGAAAACCCGGTGCCGGACGCTTTCAGGCCAAGGCCGGCGAAGCTCTCGAAGACGATTCGGGCGAGGTTGTTCCAGTTGCCGATGATGTAGGCGAAGACGCCGATAAACAGCGTCTTCTTCACCAGCCGCGCGATGATGTCGTCGTCGGCACCCCAGCTCCAGAACAGGGCGGCGAGCGTCACGTCGATGACGATCAGCGTCGTAGCAATGAAGGCGACCTCGCCACCGAGCAGGCCGAAGCCTGAATCGATGTAGCGGGTGAAGACCTCCAGAAAATGGTCGATGACGCCGGTGCCGCCCATGATGCTATCGCGCCTCGGGTAGAGGCGCAGCCATGGGCGCGGCCTCTTTGTGGATGGGGTCGGCGTCGATCGCGGTGGCCGAGGCCTGGGGCGATGAGGATGCCGGAGCCGGCAGGCGCTCGGCCGGCCGAGATCCCGGCGCGAGGAAGCGCCGGCGGTTCTCGGCCCAGGCGCGCAGGCAGGCGGCGTCGCGGGCGCCGGCTTCGCCGATCAGGGTGCAGCGGATCAGTTCGTCCCGTAGCGGATCGGGTGACGCCGTGGCGGCCTGGCCGACGCTGCGATAGAGCGGCGGCTCTTCCTTGCGGTTCATCTCGACCACGGTCGCGGTGATCGCCACCGCGACGAACACGACCGCGCCGAGACGGGCGAACATCTTGCCGTCCATCGCCCGCCCTCAGTTGCCGCTGTTGGGGAACATCCGGGCATTGCCGGGCTGGTAGCCGGCGCCGGGCGTCAGGAAACGGCGGCGCTGCTCGCGGCCCTGTTCGGCCGCGGCGGCGCGCTCCGCATCGGACATCGCCTGCGCTCGCCCGTTGGCGGCAACGACGGCCGTCAGGTCGGCGAGCTGCTGCGCCTGAAGGGCGAGAAGCTGATTGCCGGCCTGGGTCGCCTGAAGCGCGCCCGTCGCACCCTGGCTCTGACCGACCAGCGCCGACATCTGGGTGCGGTTGGTGTCGATGTTGCCGACGACGCCGGCCTGCACCCGCATGGCGTCCTGCAAGCCGCCGACGGTGTTCTGCCAGCGCTCGCGCGCATCGGCGACGAGCTGCTGGTCGCTGGCCGACATCGACGCGTTGCCATAGGTCGTGCGGAACGCCTGATCGATATTCTGGACGTTGTAGGCGATGCCCTGCGCCTGTTGCAGGAGCTGTTGGGTTCGCTGGACAGACTGCTGGAGCTGCTGGAGCGATGAGAACGGCAGGTTCGCAAGATTGCGCGCCTGATTGATCAGCGACTGCGCCTGGTTCTGCAGCGAGGTGATCTGATTGTTGATCTGCTCCAGCGCGCGGGCCGCCTGCAGCACGTTCGACGCGTAATTGGTCGGGTCATAGACGATCCACTGCGCGGCGGCAGGCTGCACGAGCACCGGCGACAAGGCGACAGGAGCGGCGACGAGGATTGCGGCCGCCAAGCGGGCGGTGCGCGGGCGGGCATAGAGTCGGCGGATCATGGACGTGCCTCCGGATCGGTTTGGGGGATGACGTTGGTGAGGTCGGCGATCAGGTCGGCCGCCCAGGAGAGCCGGTTTTCCGCGAGCCACTCGTGGAGAAAGCCATCGGTGCCGCTGCGGGCATGAACCTCGGCGATCAACGCCTGGTGCTGTTTCGACGAGGCGGCGCAGAGTGCGAGCGCCACATCGGATAGGCCCAGCTCGAACAGCCGGTTGCCGCGCCGCGACTGGCAATAATAGTCGCGCTTGGGCGTCGCCCGCGCGAGGATCTCGATCTGGCGATCGTTGAGGCCGAAGCGCCGGTAGATGGCGGTGATCTGCGGCTCGATCGCGCGTTCGTTCGGCAGTAGTAGCCGGGTTGGGCAACTCTCGATGATCGCCGGCGCGATCGGCGAATTGTCGATGTCCGACAGCGACTGGGTGGCGAAGACGACGCTGGCGTTCTTCTTGCGCAGGGTCTTCAGCCATTCGCGGAGCTGGCCGGCGAAGCCTTCGTCGTCAAGCGCGAGCCAGCCTTCATCGACGATCAGCAGCGTCGGCCGTCCGTCGAGCCGGTCCTCGATGCGGTGGAAGAGATAGGCGAGCACGGCGGGCGCGGCGCCCGTGCCGATCAGACCCTCGGTCTCGAACGCCTGGACGGACGCCTCGCCGATATGCTCGTGCTCAGCGTCGAGCAGCCGGCCATAGGGTCCGCCGACGCAATAAGGGCGTAGCGCCTGCTTCAGGTCGTTGGATTGCAGCAGCACCGCGAGGCCCGTGATGGTGCGCTCATTGACCGGCGCGCTGGCGAGCGAGGTCAGCGACGACCAGAGATGCTCCTTCACCTCGGGCGTGATCGGCACGCCCTCGCGCATCAGGATGGCGACGATCCAGTCGGCGGCCCAGGCGCGTTCCGGCACTTCGTGGATGCGGGCGAGCGGCTGGAGCGAGACGGAGGTGTCGGACCCTTCGGTGAGCCCGCCGCCGAGATCGTGCCAGTCACCGCGCATGGCGAGCGCAGCGGCGCGGATTGAGCCGCCGAAGTCGAAGGCGAACACCTGCGAGCCTGCGTAGCGGCGGAATTGCAGCGCCATCAGCGCCAGCAGCACAGACTTGCCGGCGCCGGTCGGCCCGACGACGAGCGTGTGGCCGACGTCGCCGACGTGGATGGAAAACCGGAACGGGGTGGACCCTTCGGTCTTGCCGAACAGCAAGGGGGGCGCACCAAAGTGCTCATCCCGTTCCGGCCCCGCCCACACCGCCGAAAGCGGGATCATGTGAGCGAGATTGAGCGTGGAGATCGGCGGTTGCCGGACATTGGCGTAGACATGACCGGGCAAGGAGCCGAGCCAGGCATCCACGGCGTTGATCGTCTCGGGCATCGCCGTGAAGTCACGGCCCTGGATGATCTTCTCGACCAGCCGCAGCTTCTCGGCGGCGATGCGTGGATCGTCATCCCAGACCGTGACGGTGGCGGTGACGTAGGCCTGACCGGCATAGTCCGCGCCCAACTCCTGGAGCGCCAGGTCGGCGTCGGCCGCCTTGTTGGCGGCGTCGGTGTCAACGAGAACCGAGGCCTCGTTGGTCATCACCTCCTTGAGGATGGCGGCGATCGACTTGCGCTTGGCGAACCACTGCCGCCGGATCTTGGTCAGCAGCTTGGTCGCGTCGGTCTTGTCGAGCAGGATCGCCCGCGTCGACCAGCGATAGGGGAAGGCCAGCCGGTTCAGCTCGTCGAGAATGCCGGGCGTGGTCGCCGTCGGGAAACCGACGACGGTCAGCACGCGCAGATGCGATGTTCCCAAGCGTGGTTCGAGACCGCCGGTCAGCGCCTGATCGGCGAGCAGCGCGTCGAGATACATCGGCGTCTCGGGCACGCGGACGCGGTGGCGCTTGGTCGAGACGGTGGAGTGCAGATAGGTCAGCGTCTCGGGATCGTCGAGCCAGGCGCATTCCGGCATGAAGCCTTCGACAAGCTGAAGCACGCGGTCGGTGCGATCGACGAAGCCGCGCATCATCTCGCGCGCATCGACGCCCGATTGCTCACGGCCCTCGTAGAGCCAGTTCTCGGCGCGTGCGGCGTCCTCGGCCGGGGGCAGGAAGAGAAAGGTGATGAAGTAGCTCGACTCGAAATGCGCGCCGGCCTCCTCGAAATCCGCCTTTCGTTCGGCATCGACCAGCGCGGCCGCGCTGTCGGCGAACATGCTGGCGGGATAGGTCGCGGCGGTGTGGCGCTGCGCCTCGACGAAGATCGACCAGCCGGAGCCGAGACGGCGAAAGGCATTGTTGAGGCGACCGGCAACGGCGACCAGTTCGGCGGGAACGGCGCTGTCGAGATCTGGCCCGCGAAACCGCGCTGTGCGCTGGAAGCTGCCGTCCTTGTTGAGGACGACGCCTTCGCCGGCGAGCGCCACCCAGGGCAGGAAGTCGGCGAGCCGCGTGTTGCGGTTACGGTATTCGGCAAGGTTCATCATGATGCTGGCTTTCTCAGACGCCGAGATGGCCGGGGATGCGCAGATGGCGGCGCACCACATCGACGAACATCGGATCGCGTTTGGCCGCCCAGACGGCGGCGAAATGGCCGACGGCCCACAGGCCAAGGCCGACCAGCCAGAGCCGCAGGCCGAGGCCGAGCGCGGCGGCCAGCGTGCCGTTGAGGATGGCGATGGCGCGCGGAGCGCCGCCGAGCAGGATGTGCTCGGTCAGCGCTCGGTGAACCGGCACGGAAAAGCCGGGCACCTCGGCCGCAGGGTCGACCGCGCTCGCCATCAGACCAGCGCCCCGCCGCCGAACGAGAAGAACGACAGGAAGAAGCTCGATGCTGCGAAGGCGATCGACAGGCCGAAGACGATCTGGATGAGGCGACGGAAGCCGCCCGACGTGTCGCCGAAGGCCAGCGTCAAACCGGTGACGATGATGATGATCACCGCGACGATCTTGGCGACCGGGCCTTCGATCGATTCCAGGATTGATTGCAGCGGCGCTTCCCACGGCATGGACGAACCGGCCGCATGGGCGGCGGGCGAGAGCATGAGCGAGAGGAAGGTGACGGAGGCGGCCGTCGCGATGTGGCGACGGGTGCGCAGGGCATGGCGGATCATGCGGGATCTCCCGATTGTTCGGAGGTTGCTGAGGGGATGACCGCCGACGCCGCGCCCGCCGGTGTGGTCTGGTAGTCCCCGGAGGGGCCGAGCCCTTCGACGCGGGCGAGTTCGGCCAGGCGGCGTTGCGAACCGCGGCCGGCGAGCACGGCGACGAGATCGATGGTCTCGGCGATTAGCGCCCTCGGCACGGTGACGACGGCTTCCTGGATGAGCTGTTCGAGACGGCGCAGCGCCCCAATCGCCGTGCCGGCGTGGATCGTGCCCACGCCGCCGGGGTGGCCGGTGCCCCAGGCCTTCAAGAGATCGAGGGCCTCGGGGCCGCGAACCTCGCCAATCGGAATGCGGTCGGGGCGCAGACGGAGCGACGACCGGACGAGATCGGAAAGCGAGGCGACGCCGTCCTTGGTGCGCAGCGCGACCAGGTTGGGCGCGGCGCATTGCAGTTCGCGCGTATCCTCGATCAGCACGACGCGGTCGGAGGTCTTGGCGACCTCGGCCAAGAGTGCGTTGGTCAGCGTCGTCTTGCCGGTCGAAGTGCCGCCGGCGACGAGGATGTTGTGGCGCTCAGTGACGGCGAGGCGCAGCACGTCGGCCTGACCGTCCGACATGATGCCGGCGGCGACATAGTCGCCGAGGGTGAAGACCGCGACGGCCGGCTTGCGGATAGCGAAGGCCGGGGCCGCCACCACGGGCGGCAACAGACCCTCGAACCGTTCGCCTGTCTCGGGAAGCTCGGCCGAGACGCGCGGGCTACCGGGATGGACCTCGGCGCCGACATGGTGGGCGACGAGGCGGATGATCCGCTCGCCATCGGCCGGCGACAGGCGCTCACCCGTGTCGGCTAGGCCTTCGGAAAGACGGTCGATCCAGAGCCGCCCGTCGGGGTTGAGCATCACCTCGACGATCGAGGCGTCTTCCAGATATCGGGCGATGGCGGGACCAAGGGCGGTGCGCAACATGCGCGCGCCTCGCGTAATCGCTTCCGATTGCTGGTGAGCTGCCGCCACGTCGTCCCCGTCCTGTTTCGGGCGCGCACGACGCGCGGCCCTGGATCGGGGATGAGTAAAAGAGCCAGAGTTTGGGCGGCCGCAACAGTGACGAGGGCGTAGTAGTGCTGCGGCGTGGAAAGACAGGGAGGCGGCGAACTTGCCGAATACTTGAGATCGTCAGACCGGGAACTATTGCTCGGAAGTCTGATCCGCGGGCGAGTCGTCGGGCGGCATTGCGCCGGCGATGTCGTCGGGAATTTCCCGAAGGAAGCTCTGGCCCTTCTGAAGGCGGCGGCCGAGGGTTTCGATGAAGCCCTCGTAGCGCTCGCGACCCTTCGCCTGAGCGGAGGCCTGGGCGTCGCCGGGCAGCGGCGGCGTGATCGTCAGCCAGAAGCGGACGAACAGAGCCAGCGTCTCGGCGGTGACGCCAAGATCCCGCTCCAGCCGCTGCACCTGCCGAGACAGCCGGTCGAGGCGGCGCACGAACGCCGCCTCGCGCTTGTCGGCGCCGTCGGGCGAGAGGAACGACGCCACGGCCGCCTCTACGATCGCAGAACGGGAGAGCTTCTTGCGGTCAGCGAGATCGCTGATCTGCTTGAGAAGCTCGGGCGGGAAATAGACATTCATCCGGTCGCGCATATCGGCCTCACAGGTCCATGCCGTCGTTGGGATCGAGGGATACCTGCCGGGCGACACCGCGCATCTGCTGGCGCAGGATGCGGGACTGGCGGGCAGCGTCCTCGGGCTCGTCGTCCAAGGTGATTGCGAACTCGTCGGCCGGTCGCGGCTCCGTGGTTTCCTTGACGATGGCGACGTGGTCGGGCAGCTCGGGTTCGCGGCGCAGGCCGCTATTGGCCGCGTCCGCCTTGGCGATTTCCGCCACTAATGCCGCATCGGGCGCTTGCGGCTTCAGCGCGGACCAGCCGTCTGTCCGACTGGACCGTACCGACTTCGCCGGATCGGGCGGCGACAGCACACGCTCCTTGAACCGGGCATCCTCGTAATAGCGGGCCTTCTTCGCCCGGATCGGTGGCGTGCCGGCCACCATGACGATCTCCTCTGCGGGCGGGAGCTGCATAACTTCGCCGGGAGTGAGCAGTGGCCGGGCGGTCTCCGAGCGCGAGACCATCAGATGGCCGAGCCAGGGCGAAAGCCGATGCCCGGCATAGTTCTTCATCGCCTTCATCTCGGTCGCCGTGCCGAGCGCATCGGAGACGCGCTTGGCCGTCCGCTCATCGTTGGTGGCGAAGCTCACCCGCACATGGCAGTTGTCGAGAATCGAGTTGTTGGCGCCGTAGGCCTTTTCGATCTGGTTCAGGCTCTGGGCGATCAGGAAAGCCTTGAGGCCGTACCCGGCCATGAAGGCCAATGCGGACTCGAAGAAGTCCAGCCGGCCGAGCGCGGGAAACTCGTCGAGCATCATCAGCACGCGATGGCGACGGTCCTTGGCGTGCAGGTCCTCGGTCAGGCGGCGGCCGATCTGGTTGAGCACCAGACGGATCAGCGGCTTGGTTCGGGAGATATCGGACGGCGGCACGACGAGATAGAGCGTCGCGGGCTTCGGGTCGGCGACGAGATCAGCGATCCGCCAATCGCAGCGCCGCGTCACCTCGGCCACCACGGGATCGCGGTAAAGGCCGAGGAACGACATTGCGGTGGACAGTACGCCCGATCGCTCGTTGTCGGATTTGTTGAGCAGCTCGCGCGCCGTGGACGCGACGACGGGGTGCGGGCCTTTCTCGCCAAGGTGCGGCGTGGTCATCATCGCCTGCAGCGTCGTCTCGATCGGCCGCTTAGGATCGGACAGAAAGGCGGCGACGCCGGCGAGCGTCTTATCCGCCTCGGCATAGAGGACGTGCAGGATCGCGCCGACCAACAGGGAGTGGGAGGTCTTTTCCCAATGGTTGCGCTTGTCGAGCGAGCCTTCCGGATCGACCAAAACGTCGGCGACGTTTTGCACGTCACGGACTTCCCATTCGCCGCGCCGCACCTCCAGCAGCGGATTATAGGCGGCCGACTTGGCGTTGGTCGGATCGAACAGCAGCACGCGGCCATGCCGGGCACGGAAGCCGGCGGTGAGCTGCCAGTTCTCGCCCTTGATGTCGTGGACGATCGCCGAGCCAGGCCAGGTCAGCAGCGTGGGCACCACCAGGCCGACGCCCTTGCCGGAACGGGTCGGCGCGAAGCACAGCACATGCTCCGGGCCGTCGTGGCGGAGATAGGCGTGATCGAGCTTGCCAAGCACAACGCCGTCCGGGCCGAGAAGCCCGGCCGCCTTCACCTCTCGGCTGTCGGCCCAGCGGGCGGAGCCGTAGGTCTCGACGTTCTTCGCTTCGCGCGCCCGCCAGACCGACATGCCAATGGCAACTGCGATCGAGATGAAGCCGCCGGACGCCGCGATATAGGCGCCCTCGACAAAGATCGGCGGCGCATAGGCGTCGTAGAAATACCACCACCAGAAGAAGGCCGGCGGGTAATAGACCGGCCAGCCCGCAACCTCGAACCATGGATGGCCGAGCTGCGGCTGGAAGCCAAGGCGGTATGCCGTCCACTGCGTCGCGGTCCAGGTCGTGAACAGCACGATCAGGAAGACGACGGTGATCTGGCCCCAGAGGATTTTCGTCGCTGACATGCTTCGGACCTCCCCGGACAAAATCGGAGAACAGCAGCCCGAATTCTAAGGTTTGCAAGTCGTCGACTCGCTCGCTCGTGGTATTGGATAAGGTGGCGTATAAATAGAAGGGCCGCCTCTTTATACGCCTATGCTCGACAGCAGGGTCCGGATGGAGGGTCAGGGAGCGAGAGGGCCATGTCAATCTTCGAAGCCCGACTAAACGGCGGGTTATGGCACACGACACGACCAGATTTGTTTGCCACGATCATGTCGAGTGGCGGGCTGACGGCTGAACCAGAGATTCCAGATGGCGAGCGCTGGAAGACGTCGCGCGGCCCTGACTACTATCCGTTCGTGCGAACGATCGGGGGCGTGAGCCTCTTTGATTTTCGTGAATTTGATCCGGACGCCTATGCTCGCTCTCATCCAATGAGCAACTGGACAACTTTCGTGCCCCATGTCGAAAGCTGGGGCGGCGCGGTCTGGATCGAGATCGACAGCGACATGATCGCTGAGCGTTTCGTGTCGGGTGGCGAGTTGGTTCGGCGCTGGGATGAAGGCGGCCACCATCGCCATACGATCATGCCAAGGATCGAAGCGGCTGCCATTGGTGAGGTGCCGGTCGCGGCATTCAGTTCTGCGTTCCTGACGTGGAACCAGGGACGAGAAATCCGGGCGATAGATCTCGCAGGGTTCGACCCGAAAATATTCGATGTCCTTCTGCACGACTGGCGGGCATTCGACACAAGAGGCACGGGCGATGAAGTCACCATTTGAGGATTTGCAGATCGATCCTTCCCTCGTCTGTGAGTTCTTCGCGGTGTTCTCCAGGTTTGAATACGCGATGAAAGCAACTCGGTATTGCGGGGCCGACCGGTATCAGAACGCTGTGCCTGACTGGCGGGGCCTTCAGGGTCATCTCGGTGAGCCGCTAGCCGCGTCGACGGATGAAGGTCTTCGGGCGGCGATCGGCTATCTATTGGCGGAGCCGCCTCAGGTGCAGAAAGTCATCAACGACAGGCCGCAATTTCAGGCTTCGCCGCTCGCCGGGGCGAACACAGGAGCGCAAGCGCTAGAAGCCGCTCGACGTGTTCGCAACAATCTGTTTCACGGCGGAAAGCACACTGCCCATTCGCCGCCCGAGCGCGACACTCGCCTGATAGATGCTGCCCTGACTGTCCTTCAGGCCTGCCTCTCCCTTAGCCCAGACCTTGAATCCGAATACGATCATCAGGTCGTTTAACGTCTACCTTCCGCACTACAGACCGAGGTCGCGTTTCCGGCCGAGGCTCCATTCGATGCCGCCGCCGGCTCGCGCGACGCCGGCGATGTGTTGGCCGAGTTTCCGGTCGATCTCGCGCGACCACGGCACGAGCTGGAATCCGAGCCCGTTGTCGATCATCGCGAAGCGGCCGGACGACAGGGTGAGGGTTTGGCGATAAGTGCCGGCGACGTGTTCGCCTGCCGCCGCCTTCAGATGCGGCAAGCCGGTCTCGGCGGAGAGCTTTGTGCCGACCGCGTCCAGCTCGCGGCGGCGCAGCGTGTCGAGCAGATCGCGTTGCAAGACGATGCGTTGGCCTTGCCGCTGGGCGAGGCCCTGGCCGGCGAGATGTTCGGCGCGCGCGGTCGTCGCATCGCGTGCCTCGCGGCCGAAGCCGCCCATCGCCATCGGCATCGGCTCACGCTCGACAAGACGATGATCGAGCCAGGTGGCGCCCGGCGCGGTGATCTGCCGGTTGAGATCGAAGTCGGATCGGCTGGCGAGCACCAGCGTCGGGCGCTGATCGTCCTGGCCGCCGAAGCGACGAACCTCGACGATGCCGCCGATCGGCGGCGTGTGCTCGAAAGCCTCGACGCCACGGAAGCGGACATGATGGGCGCGGCCGTCGGTGCCGTCGATCACGGCGTAGGCTTCGCCCGTCAGTTCGTCGTGCAGCCCTTTGTCGACAAGGCGGCCGACGATCGGCGAGCTGGCGGGCGCCGTGTCGATCACATAGTCGCCGATGCCCCGGTCCTGGCCGCGTTCGGTAAAGGCGCGGTGCATCGTCTTGATAATGTCGCCGCGCATTCCGAGGTCGCGCAAATTTCGCTCGGCCTCCAGGCCGACCATCCATTCGCCGGTCCCGGCTGGGGTCGCGAGCCCCATCTTCTCCAGATGCTGAAGCCGGCCGACCATCAGGCGGCGGGTCTCCGGATCGGATGCGCCAGGATGCTCGGGCCGAAGATCGATGTGGCCCGTCTCGTCGGCAGCGATGCGGATCTCGACATCAAGGCGCGTCCAGCGTTCGGCCATGATCTCCTTCTCCAGCGCGTTACGGATTTCGTGCTCGGGCTTGGGGCCGAGTTCTATCGACACCAGTTCCTCGGCGCGCGAGCGCAGGCCCCGGCTGATATAGTCGCGCGAGATGACGAGATCGGCGCCGGTGTCGTCGACGCCGCGCACGATCAGGTGGATATGCGGATTGTCGGTGTTCCAGTGATCGACGGCGGCCCAGTCGAGCCGTGTACCGAGATCGGCTTCCATCTGCTTGGCGAGATCGCGCGTGAAAGCGCGAAGGTCGGTCAACTCGCCGGCGTCCTCGGGCGAGACGATGAAGCGGAAATGGTGACGGTCATCCTTGCCGCGCTCGGCGAAGGCCGCATCGTCGGCGCGGTCGCTGCCGGCGTCGAACATCACGGCCTTCTCGCCGTCGCGGGTAACGCCGTCACGCTTCAGATAAGAGAGGTGTGCGGTGAGCGGCGCCGAACGGAAGGCGCGGCCCTGGTGGCGGGCGATGCGCGCCTTCACCACGACGCGGCGGGTCGAACTGAACAGCCGGTTGCGGCTGAAGCTGATCCGGCCGCGCCCGAATGACGATCGGCCATAGCCCGACGATCGCTTCGGCGACGGCGAGTGGTTGGGCGTGTGGCCGGCGCGTTTGGCGGCGCGCAGCACCTGGTTGATGAAGCTCTTGGGCTTAGCCGCACGGGTGCTGCGGATGCGGCCTGGCCGGACGCGGAAGTCGCTGTCGCCTTCGCTCATGGCCGGACCTTCCCGAAGGCCTGGAGGCGCACAGTGCCGAAAACAGCTTTGAAATCATTGGCGAAAGCCTCAAGCGCGGCACGCGCCCCGACCGACCGGCACGCCAGAACACAAGCCATTTCAATGGCTTGATGTTCGATGGGCGAGGCCCTTTTATCTCGCCGTCTGTTGGTCGTGCCTTCCTCTCCCTTCCGTATCCCTTCCTCTTCCACGCTAATCCACGATGCGACGCGCCAGCCTGCGAATATGCTCATTGCGGCGCCCTCCCACTGGAGCGAGCGACGAACAGGCCATCGGACGGCACGGTGTTAGCGGCAGAATCGCGCACGGGTGTTGTCGTTGGATCGTCGTCGCGATGTTGCTCGGACTGCGGTGAAACGACGGCCGATGTGCTGGCCGACTGCCCGACGAACAGCGGCGCGCGTGTCCACGACAGCGGATCGGCTGTCGCCACCATGACGGGGCCGATGATCTCTCCACCGCCGACCACAGGCGCGAGTGTGGCGACGTAGGCACGGGTTTCGGCCGGCAATGGGCGGCCGGCGAGATACTCCTGATAGCGCCCCGGTCCCGCATTGTAGGCGGCGAGAAAGCCGGGCGAGCCGTAGCGGTCGTGCAGCTCGCGCAGATACGCCGCGCCGGCCAGGATGTTGTCGCGCGGGTCGTAAGGGTCGCTGCCGAGACGATGGCGGGCGCGAAGCTCGGCCCAGGTATCGGGCATGATCTGCATCAGGCCCATCGCACCCCTCGGCGAGACAGCGCGCACCTCACCGGCGCTTTCGACACGCATGACGGCCCTGATCCATGCCGCTGGGATGCCAAAGCGTTGCGAGGCATCCGCGACGAAGTCGGCATAGGGATCGGCTGGCGACGCGCGCTCGGCCGGCACGGTCTGCGCTAAAGCGACGACGGGATATGTCGCCGTCACCGCGAGCACGAAGAGCAGAGGGAGCACGAGACAGCCCGGCGTTCCGCCTCCACGACGGCGGCAGCCTGCCACCGTGCTCCCTTCGGTCAAGGGCAAGGCGCGGGCGCCGGCCGTTGGCCGCCCTTGACCTGCACTGTGCGCGGCGGCCGACTGACCGTCGAGCGGGACGGAGGGATGAGACGGCTTTCCCGCGAACAAAGGGATGAACCTTGGCCGCGCGATCACGCCTGCGAACATGCTTGCGTATCGCATGGCGTCATTCCTGCTCGCCGCGCTTCTGGGGCCGGCTCCAGTGCAGGCCCCAGGACGCTTTGTCGTCGCCGGCCTGGAAGAGGTTGGCGCGGATCGGCTGACGGAATGACAGGTCGTCGAGCTGCAAGGCGACGTATTCGCCGGCACGCTCGCCGGTGCGTTTCCAGCCGGCGCCAACCTCGGGACCATCGTCGTCGCCGATATGGACGCGGAAGTCCGGCGCGTTCTCGGCGTCGCTGTGTTCCGCCGGGATAATCGCCAGCTCGATGTCGAGCGTGAGCGTGCGGACCCGGCCGGAGTAGCCGGACTTGGTGCGGGTGAATTGACCGATCTGCGCCATGGAGTGGCTCCTTCTGCTGCGTTGAAAAAGGGAAGCGGCGTGGCGCTCAGCGCCGTGACGCGCGCCATTCGAAGCGACCGTCGCCGTCCTCGTCGGTCCAGACGGGGACGGCGCGGCCGATGACGGTGCTGGCGGGAAGCGGCCCGAAATATCGCCCGTCGAGGCTGTCGCGGACCTGCCAGTTCATCAGAAAAAGCTCGCCGTCGGCGATGCGCCGGCAGCCCTGCCAGACCGGCAAGGACCGCCCGAAGCGGTCGCGCTCCAAGGCGCTGCCGATGGCGACACCGTCGACCATGATGTCGCGGCCGATCCGGCAAACCTCCTGTCCGGGAAGAGCGACGACACGCTTCATCAGCGGCACGCCGCGCGGCAGATAACCGCCATCGGCAAGGAAGCCGGCGAGCGGCTCGGGTGCATCGACGGCGACGAGGTCCGTCACCTCCAGATGGCCGACGGGCTGGATCGAATAGAGGCCGATCGGCGTGCTCGCAGACGCGTTCCAGATCAGCTTCGGCGCGAAATGGAATAGCGACACAATGCCGATCAGCAGCACGGCGAAATACGTCACCATGACGTAGGCGAAGCGGGTCATGGCTCGGCCCTCCGGCGAAGACGGAAGGCGCGGTGCTGCGCGGCCGTGTAGGCGCGTGGCTCGTCGCCAGCGGTCAGGCGGTTGTGAACATGCCGCCAGTGATCGGGCGACGCGTCCGCCGGATCGATGCCGAGCGCCTCGATCGCGTCGGCCGCTTGCAGCACGCGTTCGACCTTCGGCCAACTGGCGAGCTGAAGCAGGATGTCGCCGCCGGGCCGCACGAATGGGACGGTCTGATACGGCTCGCCCGGCGTGACGGCGCGCAGGATGTCGATGCAGGACACGACAGTGCCGAAGTCGTTCGAAGCCCAGCGCACGAAGGCGAACAGGCTGTTCGGCCGAAACGACAGGACGCGGCGGCGTCGGTCGATGATCCGCTCATGGACGGCGCGGCCGAACCTGAGCCAGTGCTCGATCTTCTTTTCGATCCAGGTCAGTTCGACATGCGTGAGATCATCAGGCAGGCGTGCTGGCGGCAACGGGCCGCCGCGCGCGCGGGAAGCCGCGTTGGCGTTCATGGGGCATCTCCTTGGGTGTTGGGGAATTCGCGCGCGAGCAGCTCGCGCAGCATGTCGGCGACGGTGACGCCGCGCCGATAGGCGGCGATCTTGATGCGCCCCCGCAGTTCCGGCGTGACGTCGATCGTCAGCCGGGCGGTGAATGCGGCAGTATCGGGTTTGCCGAGGGCCGGTTGATCCGATGCCCTGATCCAGCTTTCCGGATCGGCCGGACGCGCCGCGAAGCTGCGTTTCGAGGACCGCTCGTTCATGGTGCGAGCCTCCGGACAGCCTTGGCGAACGCCGCGATCTCTCGGGCGGCGGCGCTTTCCTCGGCGATCTCGGATGCGAGCCGTCCCGACTGCGCGGCATCGGCGAAGACGACGCGCTGGCCGATCATGGCGTCCAGCAAAGGTGGATCGTGGTCGGCGAGCGTCTCGGCCGTCTCGCGGGCAATGACGGTGCGCGTGGCGCAGCGATTCAGTGCAAAGCGGGCGACGAGCTGGGGCCGGTAGATGCGGGCTTCCTGAATGAGCGCCAGCATCTCAGCCGACGCCCATCCGTCGAAGGGCGATGGCTGCACCGGCACCAGCACCAGGTCGGCGGCGAGCAACGCCGAACGCATCAGCGCGGCGACGCGCGGCGGGCCGTCGATGACGATGTGGTCGGCATCGCGAGCCAGCTCGGGGGCCTCGCGATGCAGCGTGTCGCGCGCCAGGCCTACGACGCCGAACAGGCGTGGCAGGCCTTCGCGCGCCCGTTGCTGCGACCAGTCGAGCGCCGAGCCTTGCGGGTCCGCGTCGATCAGCGTGACGCGGTGGCCCTGTCGCGCCCATTCCCCGGCGAGATGGAGGGCGAGCGTCGTCTTGCCGACGCCGCCCTTCTGGTTGAGCAGCGCGACGATCATGACGCGCTCCGGGCCGTCGCGGCGCGGTTGTCCACGGACCGCGAAAAAGCGGTTCCCGTTAGAAAGATTCCGTAGGAATCTAGGTTAGATAAGTTACGGGGCCTGCAAGCTGCTGATTCAGCGAGAGGAATCGACGATTCCGGTCCCTGATAGCACGAGGATCTGGTCCCCGATGGCACGATAGGTCCGGTCCCCGATAGCACGAGACTATTCACAGCTTATCCCCAGGGCGAGTGTTGGAACGGCGACGCCTCGGCGCCCGCGTAAACGGGTCGAGATCGGTCGGTGCGAAGGAGAGGCGCTCAGGGCCGCCGGTCGCCTGCTCGATGGCCAGGCGGTAGCCCGGCAGAGGCTGGCGGCGGACGATGTCGCGCAGGTCGTAGGCGAAGTGCTTGAGCGGCGAGAGGCTGCCAGACTTCGCGTGCAGATGACTGAGTTCGAAGCTCCAGCCGTATTCCTGACGGCCGCCGTGCTTGCGCACGAGGCGGTAGAGCCAGCGCTCGAGGCCGCCGGTGAGGTCGAAGTAGGCCCGGTCGATGGTCAGCACGAGCGCGTCGTCGAGCACGGCGGCGTAGAACCAGTCGGGGACGATCAGTTCGAGGCCGAGCGGCCGGCCTCTGCTGTCCGCCTTCTCCTTCCACTCGTTGATCCACGAGAAGCGGTGCATCCGCCGTTCGGTCGGCTGGCGGATCGTGGTGGCGATCGTGGTGGACTGAAGCCGGTCGAGCGCGGCCTTCAGGCGGTCGTAGTCGCGCAGCGACACCCCGCGGCCGATGAAATTGAGGATTTCGTAGGGCGTCGTGCCCATCAGGCGGGACGGCCGAAGTCCCGCGTCACGCGCCTCGACGATCTGCGACGCGGCCCAGATCAACACGTCGGCATCCCAGATCGTCGCCATGCCGTGCTCGGGCACGGCCTCGACGCGGATGACGATGGAGCCGGCCTTGAAATCGATCGGCGCCAGGCGCTTCGACTTGGCGAGCGAGAAGAACGGATACGCCATCAGATCCTGCGCATCGCGAGGCGCGAGGTCTCCGGGCAAAGCCCGGAAAAGATCGAGCTGCTCGCGTTCGTCGGTCTGGTGGCGCGGCGACATGGCGACGCCGCTCAGCGAGGACGGACAGCGCCGGCGGCGCGGCTGTCGTCGTGGCGCTTGGCGGGAAGCACGGTGCCGAGGCCCGGATCGGAGGTTGAGTTCTTCGCGCCTCGGTTCGCCCAGGCTTGGAGGTCGTCGATGGCATAGACGACGCGGCCGCCGAGCTTGCGATAGGCAGGCCCGGTCCCGTAGGTGCGGTGCTTCTCCAAGGTGCGGCCGGACAGGCCGAGAAAGCGCGCCGCCTCGGGCGTGCGCAGGTAGCGTGGCGGCAAACCGGTTGCATTATCGGCCATGATCGAACCTCCGTGCTCTGATCGGGGACCGCCGGATTGGTTCGGCGGGTCGTGAGCACGGTGGCGCGCAGAGGGCGGTCGGCACGATGTCGAAGATAATTTGCTAAAATCGACACCCCTCTGCGGGGGCGTCTTTCTCTATGATCTGCGGGGGCGGCGCAGGATCGTTCGATAGCCGCCATCGACGAGTTTGAAGCCATCGCGGGCTAGGCGGATGATGGTTTCTCGCAGGGCGTCGCCGGCCCAGGCCGCAGGGTCGATGCTATGTTTAGGGAAGAGGACTTGGGCGATGCTGCGGTATTTGTTGCCCGCCTGCCGGCCATCGATGACGCGAAGCATCTGCTGGAGCCGTCGGCGACGCTGCGGGGTCAGGCGGTCGTCGGGCGGTGCCGTCGGACGGCGCATTCCCGCCCAGAACCGGCCAAGCGCCGCGAGCCGGTCGAGCGTGTCGTCATCGAGCGGGACGACCGCCGCGAGCGGCTTGCCGGCCATCGCTTCGGAGAGCATGAAGGCCGGAAACAGTGTATCGTCCGCCAGCACGACGCGCGTGATATTCTCCGAAGTTGCTCGGCCTTCGATGTGCAGCGTTTCAGCAGCCAATGCACCTGCCGAGACGATGGGCGATGATGTTAGGAGGATCGTCGCCGGGTCCACGTCCGGGGTCCAGACGACGGATGTCTCCTGGCCGCTCGCTTGTGGGTCCGTCGCGAAATCGCAACCCCCAGCGCCGTGCCAAAGCGGCAACAGCATCGGGATCAGGCGATCCGCCCTGGAGCAGGGAGGCGTAGTCCTGTCGATAGGCGGGATTACGCCGCAGGAATTCCCAAGCCATCGCGGCCGGGTCGAGCTTATTTACGTAGTCGTAGGCGGATGCGTTCCGCCATGCGGCTCCTTCGGGCATCACTAACCTCCCAAAGCGCCTCGCTATTAGCGCGAGTGTTGCGAGGGGTAACGATTCCAAGTTGTCCACGGAGGAGGAAGAACGAAGGAAGTTGAAGGTGATGCAGATTGCGCATCACCAGAAGTTTAATGGTAGCTGGCGCGGATAAGATCGCGATAGCCGTTCTCGGTCATCCAATGGGCGCGAGCGAGGTGAGTGGTGTGGATGCGCTTGGCGCGATCGGGGTCGCGCGCCGGATCAAGGCCAAAGACGACCTGTACGATTTCGTGCCAATCGGCGCCTTCGGTTTCCGCATCAAGCAGGCGAAGATAGGTCACGAGATGACTGCGGTCATACTCAGTCAGCCGGTCCCCGGCTGGCGGCTCGTCCTGAAAATCCTGGCTCATCACATCGACCCCCAATAGCCGATCATAAGCGTGTTTCAACGAAGTGTTAACCTCGCGTGGCATCGTCGGCGTGACGACCGCCCAGAGGATCGGGCCAATCATCGCAAACGAACCGCCACGTGGTTCAGCGGGCCTCGTCATATCATAGGCTGACACGAATCGGAACTATCGTTCCTGGAACGATAGTTCCGGCGCGGGTTCATCTGTCGCCATGGATCTCAAGGAGGTCATGGCGATCAATCTGCGTCGGTTACGTCATGCAAAAGAAATGACGCAGGAAGAATTAGCCGACAGTGCCGGATTGAGCGCCCGTTACATCGGCGCCATCGAACGAGCGGACAAGTCGGCGAGCGTGACGGTCCTCGGTAAGATAGCGGAAGCACTCAAGGTCGATCCGGCTGATCTCATCCGCCGGCCAGACTCCAAGTTGCGATCCTCGTCAATTGACTGACCTGTATTCGCGAGCCGGGCGTAGCCCGGCGAGCGGCGGCCGCGATCCTGGCGCGGCCGCACCCGCCGATCCGCTCGCCGGATCGGCGGAAAATTGCATGATGTGGAAATCCTCAAAACCGGAAAGCCGTGCAGCCGGATTTACGGCCGCACGGCTTGGGTAAATCAGGCGGCACGCTCCATCAACTTCTTGGCCTTGGCTTCAAGATCAAGCCGCGTGTCCTGATTGGTCTTGGTGCGGGCCAGCGCCGTGATGCCCTGAACGAAATCGAAGATGCTTTCGGGCTTGTGGCCTTCCTCGTCCAGCACGGTTTCGATGATCTTCGCCGTCTCCGGCTTTGAGAAACCCCGCTTGCGCAGGAAGCTTTCGCGATCCTCGTCGGTGCGGGCGACGACGCGCTCCCGCGCCGCCTTGATCCCGGCGACGAAGGGCGCGGGCGAAGAGTTGGCGAAGCCGGTCAGTGCTGGCGCGGCTTCATGGGCGAAACGCTGCGCGGCGAACTTGCTGTGCCGGATGCTGATTTCCTCGAACCCTTCCACGCCCCACAGATTGCGGTTTTGGCAAACCGCGCGGAGATAGAAAGAGGCGATGCCGAGGGTCTTCGATCCGACTTCCGAATTCCACGCATAGAAGCCCCGGAAATAAAGGTCCGGCTCGCCGTTTGGAAGGCGTCCCGCCTCGATGGGGTGGGTGTCGTCGACCAGAAACAGAAACACGTCGCGGTCGCTGGCGTAGAGCGTCGTCGTGTCCTTGGTGATGTCCACGAACGGATTGTGCATCATGGTCGCCCAATCCAGCACGCCCGGCACCTTCCACCGTGTATCGCCCGTGCCATTGCCCGCGATCTTCATCACAGCGGCGACAAGCTCATGATCCCAGATGCGCCCGTAATCCGGGCCGGTCACGGCGCGAAGCTCTATGCGTCCGTCGTCCGCCTCCAAGGTCTTCACAAGCTCGGCGCGGTGGGACAGCAAACCATGCTGCAGGTTGATCGTGGCCAGCGGTGCGGGAAGCTGGCGCATGTAGGACGCGGGCGCGCTGACAAGGCTGCACAACTGGCCGAATGACCAATGCGTCGGGGAAATGCGTTCGTCACGTCCCGGCACGATCAGCGACAGGCGTTCCGCATCATCCCGGCTCGCCTCCACGCGCACGGCGCGGCTCTCGACGGTGCGGGCATGAGCGCGCTCGGCGCGGCTGCGCACGGTGTCGTAAAGCTCGGTGAGGTTCAGATAACGCTCGTCGTCCGGGCGGGAAAACCATTCCGACGAAACGCGGCCGATCCGCTCGCCGCGCGACACGTCCACGCGGAAGCCGGAAGAAACAGGCTGCTGGTTCAGGGTCAGGGTGTTCATGGTCTTTGCTCCTAATGGGCTTGAGTTGAAGCGCAGCGCTGCGCTGCAACCTTGCCCGTCGGCGAGACCGGGGTAGCAAGGTGCAAGGGCGACCAGGTCGGAGGGGGATCACCCGATCTGCACAAGGCGAAGCCGCGGAAGATCGGGGAGACCGGCCTGGGCGAGCGTCAGCGATCCCTTGCGCCGCGCGGGGGCGGCGCCCCTAGCAGACCGGCCCGGCCAGAGCGGAGCGGAGGCGGGGAAACAAGGATCTGATCGGGATGTGCAAAGCCGCAAAACCTGACATCTCCACATCCTGATCGCCGTATTCCCTGAAAGGCGGTGTCAGCCATGAGCATGACGAAGCCCCGCTCGGGTGAGCGGGGCTCTTTCAGCGTTCGGGCTCAGTCGCCGTTGCGGCGAGACCAGATGAGATTCTGGCCTTCTCCGTCTTCGCCCTCGACCAGGCTGGCGTAGATCGGCGCGGGGAAGCTCGGATCGTCCAGCTTGACGGAGAGATATTCGCGCTGCGTCTCGCGGGCGGTCTTCTTCCAGGCGGCTCCGAACTCGGTGGCGCCGGCGAAGATGCGGAAGTCGGGGCCGCGCTCGCTATCGCCCTCGGTGGGGACGAACTTCACGGTCTTGACGTTGAGGGTCAGGGTCTTGACCGCGCCGGTGTAGCCGCTGTCGGTCTTGGTGAAGGTGCCGATGGTCGCCATTGTCGTGTTCCTTTTTCCCTCGGGCCGCGCCTATCGCGACCTCGATGGCGGTCGTTCGACCGGGGACGATCGGCCCCGCACCCGAAGGGCTGGAACATCGTGGAAGGCGGGCGGCGGCGGCTTTTTTGCCTCGCGATGCAAAGCCGAAGGCGGCGGAAAAAAGTTGGCGACGCACGTTGCGGGAAGACGAGCGAGGCGAAGCCGGTCTTCGGTCAGACCTATCCATTCGAGGACGCGTGGGTGCGACCCGTTACGGAAAATCCGGTGAAGACGGCAATGGCCGCTGTCGGCCTCCGTACCAACGCGGTGGCAGTTGCACCGATTGGCTTCGGCAAGGCCCTGACCCTCAACGTCAAGATCGAGCCCGCCCTGTCCTGGTGGGTGGAAGTGAGCGCGGCACTACGCGATCCGCCACGCCATGCCGACGATCCCAGCATTGCCCGTGCGCTACGCGGACGATGTATCGATGCCGTGGGTGGTGACGGCCGTTCTCATCTGGACCCGCCGCAACGGCGACTGAGGCCGGACACTCAAGGGATTCCCGCGCGTCGAGGGGCTTCAAGAGAATGGACGCGCCGCTGCCAAACCTTGCGTCGCTATGCGACGCCGCTTCGTCCCGGCCGCGCATCGAGCGGCGCGGCCAGCCGCATTAGCGCCGAGACGCCGACGAAGAGCGCGCCGACGATGCAGAAGATTTGCCGCCACACTTCCGAAGGGACGGCCTCCTTGGTGATGCCATGGACCAGGGCGTAACCTGCGACCGCCGCAGGCGCGGCGAACACCAGCGCCACGCCAAGCCGCAGGATCGGCGGCCGCCGGGAAGCGAACAGGAACACCAGCAGGCCGAAGGCGACCGCGCCGGCGGTAAGCCCAACAAGGCCCGCGCCGATCAGGCCGGAGCCGGTGTCATAGGCGAAAGGCGTCGGCGGTGATCCCCAACATGAAGGGGAGCGCATAGGTGGCGAGCGTATAGGCGACGAAACACAGTAGTCCGATCAGCACGACGCTCATCAACATCACGGCGACCATGGCCGTTCTCCTTTACAAGCCTCGACCGCCTCTCGTCCGGTCTGTTCGCCCCGCACCTGTATCCTGCCACGCGCACCGAATCTGTCGAGCCGGAACGGCATGTTTTCCGGTCGGACTGTCGACGTCATCCGGCCGCGCGAGAGGCGCGGCCGAAAAATTTCCGATGCAGGCAGGAAAAGCCGGGACCGCTGACGCGATCCCGGCTCCGGCATCACTCGGCGGCGATGGCGTAGCTTTCGCCATCTTCCGTCCTTGCTCCATCCTCCGGCTCAACCGGCTCCTGCGCCTCGGCCTGCTCGATTGCGGGCCAAGCCGGTTCCGTGCGCAACAGGCTCGGAAGCCAGCCGGTCCCGGCGAGAAGCTGTTCGGCGGCTTCCGCCATCGCCTGCTTCTTCATGCCCGCCATCCGCTCCGCCGCTTCGTCGCTGACCGCCTCCCGCACGGCGGCGAGGTTGTGCGCCTTGGTGACGCGACCGAGATAGGTCCGCACCGTGGGCGTCCAATGCGCCGTCATGTCGAGGCTGACGGCAGTCGCCAACTTGTCGGCGGCTTCATGGGCGCGGGGCTTGCGCTCCCAAGGCTGCTTCACGGCGTTGACCGTGAGCGAGGCGCAATGGGCGAACAGTGCCATGACGCTCGCATGGTCCAGACCGGCGATGAAATCCCACAGGCCCGCCACGTCGCGCGGCATGTCCGCCGCCCAACCCTCATGACGATCCGCCAGCAGCTTTGCCGCCGCCGTGTCCTCGATGCCGTCCGCATGCCCGCCCAAATGCGCGCTGCTCGGACGGATATCGAGGCAATGGGCCTCTGCAGCCCGATAGAACGTCTGCGCCGCCAGTGCGTGGGTAACGGCGATCAACGCCATGTCCGGCTGCTCGCCAAGAGCGAGACGCAGGCCAAGGGTGCGATGGGCGGTCAGGTCGCCAATGAGAAGGTCCGACAGCGGCTTGCCATCGTCGGCGTCTTCTTCCTCCGTCTCCAAGGCCGGAACCCGGTCCTCGTCGCCGTCCCCGATGATCTCGCCATCGTCGGTAACGGTGTAGCCTTCGCCGTCCGTCTCGGCTTCCGCTTCCCGCTCCGGCTCGGGCTTCTCGTCCTCGGCCCGGATGAAGCCGCGCTCGATCCGCGCCGTCCCGTCGTGGTTCAGCACCACGAACACACCGCCGCGCGCGATGTCGCCTGGATCGTAGGCGTGACGCAGGGCGTCGATGCGCTCGATCTCGGCCTCCAACTCCCCGAACCGCTCCGCCACCTCGTCGGGCAGGTCGTCCGCGCTGTCCCACTGCTCTGTCAGGGCATCGTATTCCACCTGCGCAGCTTCCCGCGCCGCCTCGTCCTCGGCCGACAGCGCCACCGGCTGCGGATGATTCCGGTGCAAGCCGTGGGCGTGGGGATAGTCGATATGCGCGCTCGCCCATTTCCAGCCTTCTGCCTGAACCTCAGTGGCGACGCTTTCCAGCTTCTCGCTGACGAGCCGGTCCAGCAAAGCGATATCCTCGTAGAAGCCGCCGCGATCCTCGGTGAACAGGTCGCGCAGGATGACGCCGCCCGCCTCGGTATAGGCTTCCGGGCCGACGAAGATTGCGCGCCGGTCGGTCGCCGCGATGTGCATCCGGGTGAGATCACGGCGGATGATCGACGGGTCGCGGTTATAGGACAGGTTCTCGTAGACCTGCTCCTGCCGGGCATGGTCTTCCACGATGGCGAAGGCCATTAACTGGTCGAGGGTCACCCCGCCGTCGCGATAGACCTGCATCAGCTTGGGGCTGACAGCGCCAAGACGCATCCGCTGCCGCACCACATGGGCCGTGACGCCGAACCGGGCTGCGATTTCCTCCGCACCCCATCCACGATTTTCCGCAAGCTCACGGAAGCGCTCGAACTCGTCGGCGGGGTGAAGGTTCTCGCGGGTGACGTTCTCGTCCAGGCTGATTTCAGCCGGGTCGTTCTCCGTATCGATGACGCAGCGGATCGGCTCGGTCTTCTTGATCTGCTTGCGCTTGACGCGCAGCAACTGCGCCAGCCTCCGGCCTTCGCCGATGCTGACAAGATAGAAGCCTGTCGCTACCTCCTCGGCGTCAAGCTCCGGCTCCACCACCAGATTTTGCAGGATGCCCTTGGCGTGGATGCTCGCCGCCTTCGCCTCGATAGACGCCTCGCTGTGCGGGGTCTTCCGGGCGTTCTTGGGATGCTTCTTGAGCTTGTTGAGCGGGATGAACAGCACCGCGCCGTTCTCGGCGGCGGGGGCGTTGGAAGTCGGGGCGGTCGTTTCGATTACAGCGGTCGTCATGGTCTTTGCTCCTCATGGGCTTGGGTTGAAGCGCAGCGCTGCGCTGCAACCCTGCCCGTCGGCGAGACCGGGGTAGCAAGGGCAAGGGCGGCCGGGGCGGAGGGGGATCACCCGGCCTGCACAAGCGGATTTCCGTAGTGACGGAAGTGCTGAAAGACGTATCCGCGCGGAAGGTTGGGGAGACCGCCCCGGACGGCGCCGGCTGGCCGGCGCTTCACCCTTGCCGGCGCGAGGGCGGAGCCCTTAGCGAAACCGGGCTGGCGTGAGCGCCAGCGGGAGCCAGGCGGAAAGCCGGATCAGGATGTGACGAACATCGAACACCTCGGATTTGAATCCTGATCGCCGTTCTGAGCGGGGCGTTGCGGGGTGTCCCCGCAGAAGGGGTAGGCAGAGACCTTGGGCTCGGCCGCAGGGGAAGGCTTTCCCCCAAAACCAAGAGGCTGATGCGAGTTTGAAGCCGGGCTTAACTTCGTATCAGCGCACGATTCTCTTGACATTTGCGGCCATTGGCCGTACATATCGGTCAGGAGAAAAGCTATGGCCGAACGAGCATTGAACACACCCCGCGCTCGGGTCCGCAATGAGCGGCTTGAGACGCGTGTCACCGCCGATCAGAAGAATCTCATCGAACAGGCCGCTGCCCTGCAGGGACGTTCGGTCACGGATTTCGTCCTGACGAGCGTGCAGGAAGCCGCCCAGCGCGCCATTGAGGAGCATCAGCGTCTCGATCTGTCGGTGCGGGACAGCCAGGCCTTCGTCGAGGCCCTGATTAATCCGCCCCCGGTCAACGATCGCTTGCGCGAGACGGTGCGCCGCTATCGTCAGGCCACCGGCGTCTGATCCGTGACAGAGGTTGCGGATGATGCTTTGCGGGTCGAGGTCCTCGGCTCGACACATGACCGGACGCGGTTCGAGTGCGGCGTGGAGGCGCTCGATCGGTATCTGAAGGTCCAGGCGGGTCAGGACGCCCGCAAGAACATGGCGGCGGCCTTCGTGCTGCTGGTCTCCGATGGGACTCTTGCCGGCTACTATACCTTGTCGGCGACGTCCGTGCGAGTCGGCGAGCTGCCGGAACAAGTGACCCGCAAGCTTCCCCGCTATCCGCTCGTTCCAGCGACGCTGCTCGGGCGGCTGGCAGTTGATCGCCGCCATCGCGGCAAGGGGTACGGGCGCTTTCTTCTGGCCGATGCGCTCTATCGGTCACTGCGAAGCGAGATCGCATCGTTCGCGGTTATCGTCGATGCCAAGGACGACACCGCGCGCCAGTTCTATGAGCGCGAAAGTTTCCTGCCATTCCCGGACCAACCCATGAAGTTGTTTCTGCCGATGGCGAGCATCGAAGCGCTATTTCAATAGGAACGGACAATGCAGGACCGCCCATCGGAAAGAAAATTGCTCCTGAATATCCGGCAATACGCGGCGGTCGCCCCGCACCTGTCGCTATATCCGGCGGTGCGGGGTGGGGTCTGGCGTAGTATTGTGTCGTTCTCTTTTCGGGATGCTCGGGCAATTCTGCGAGCATGTCTCGACCGCGCGCCCAAAGCCACTGCGACCGTCGCGGGCGCCGTGATGTCGGCGTCTCGCCCGTCGATCTTTATGACTATGACCAGTTGCCGCCCGACGATGGTCTCTACGGCGATGATCCCTTGCCGCCCGAGCGGCGAGTTGGTCGCCCCCTCAAGCACGATCTCTCGACCTGGACCGTCACTGATGATTGGCCGGAACGCGTGCCGGTCACGGAGGCCGAGGTCGACGTCTTTGAGGCGTGGTTCGGCGATCTTTTCGATGAACTGTTCGGGTCGAACCAATGAGACAGTAAGGAGACTTCTGCCATGACCGTGCCGCTGCGCGCCGCCCTCTATCTGCGCGTCTCGACGGCGCGGCAGGCCGAGCATGACGTCTCCATTCCGGACCAGAAGCGGCAGGGCGAGACCTATTGCCTGTCGCGCGGCTACCAGCTCGTCGAAACTTATGTCGAGCCAGGTGCGTCGGCCACCAATGACCGTCGGCCCGAATTCCAGCGGATGATCGAAGCGGGCACGAGCAAGCCCGCGCCCTTCGACGTCGTGGTCGTCCACTCGTTCAGCCGATTCTTCCGCGATCATTTCGAGCTGGAGTTTTATGTCAGGAAGCTGGCGAAGAACGGCGTGAAGCTCGTCTCCATCACACAGGAGATGGGCGACGATCCGATGCACCAGATGATGCGTCAGATTATGGCGCTGTTCGATGAGTATCAGTCCAAGGAAAACGCCAAGCATGTCCTGCGCGCTCTGAAGGAAAACGCGCGGCAAGGCTTCTGGAACGGTTCGCTGCCACCGATCGGCTACCGCGTTGTCGCGGCCGAGCAACGCGGCGCGAAGACCAAGAAGAAGCTGGAGATCGACCCTCTGCACGCGGAAACGGTGCGGTTGATTTATCGGCTGGCACTGGACGGCGATGGCACGAGCGGCCCGCTGGGCGTCAAGAGCATCACGAATCATTTGAATGCGCGGCGGATCTTCACGCGCGACGGCGGGCGCTGGGGCATCGGGCAACTTCACCGCATTCTGACCCGCAAGACCTATATCGGCGAGCACGAGTTCAATAAGCGCGGCAAGACGAAGGAATTGAAGCCGGTCAGCGAGGTCGTGTCCGTCGAAGTGCCGCCGCTGATCGACCGGGCGACGTTCGACGCCGTGCAGGCGCATCTGCGGTCGCGCAATCCGAAGGTCATGCCGGCCCGTGTGGTCAGTGGTCCGACACTGCTGACCGGCATTTGCTTTTGCGCCGACTGCGGCGGCGCGATGACGTTGCGCACCGGCAAGAGCGGGCGCTATCGCTACTATACGTGCTCGATCAAGGCCCGGCAGGGCGAGACCGGCTGCACGGGCCGCTCGATCCCGATGGACAGGTTGGACGACATCGTCGCCGGCCACATCGAAGATCGCTTGCTGGAGCCGGATCGGTTGGAAGAGGTGCTGGCCACCGTCCTCGATCGCCGCCATGAGCATTCCGAGCGCCGCCGCGAGCATATCGCCGAACTGAACAGACGCGCGGCCGAGACGGAGCTTCGGCTCAAGCGGCTCTACGACGCGATCGAATCGGGTGTGGCCGATCTGGACGATCCAGCCTTGAAAGAGCGCATTGCGGGTCTGAAGGCGATTCGAGACCAGGCGAAGGCGGACGCCGAGCGCGCTCAGGGGATGCTCGAAAGCGCAGGCCAACAGGCGATCACGCCTCAGATGGTCCGACAGTTCGCCAAAACGGCTCGCGACCGCATCCGGATCGACGGTGGCGGATATCGGCGGGAACACCTTCGGGCGCTGGCCCAGCGGGTCGAGGTCGCGGAGGGCGAAGTTCGGATCATGGGATCGAAGGGGGATTTGCTGAGGACGCTCGCGTCGGCCTCTGGCGTAAGGCCGGCCACGCCGGGCGTGCCCAGTTCTGTTCTGAAATGGCGGTGAGAGAGGGATTCGAACCCTCGTTAGGGTTTCCCCTAAACACGCTTTCCAAGCGTGCGCCTTCAACCACTCGGCCACCTCACCCCATGACAGCGTACGCCGGCGGCGCACGCCCCGCCGGTTGGTAAGGCCCGGCGCGGGAGCCGGGCAATATACTGATCGCGCGCCTTGGGACAACATTTTCTGCAGGGCATGGCATTCTTTGTGTGTGTGGGCTTTGTGTGTGTGGGGCTTTGTGTGTGGGGGGCTTTGTGCGGGGGTTATCCATGTCGGGAAGCGGGAGCGCATGACCTTCGAAGCCTTTGAGGCCTATTGCCTGTCTCTACCTGGGGCGACCCTGTCGGTGCAGTGGGGCGATGATCATGTTTTCAAGGTCGGGGGTAAGATGTTCGCCGTGGCCGGGGCGGTCGGCTCGGGCGGGGCTGGAGGCTATAGCTTCAAGGCCTCGGACATGGCTTTTGAGCTGTTGATCGAGCAGGGGATCGCCCGCCCAGCCCCCTATCTGGCGCGGGCGAAATGGGTGCAGTTGGTGGGCCGCGACAGCCTGCCGGAGGGCGACCTTACCGCCTATCTGCGTCAGGCCCACGCCTTGGTCGCAGCCAAGCTGACCCGCGCCAGTCGCATGGCCCTGGGTCTGACCTAAGGCGGCGGCTTGCCGGCTGTCGTCAGCCTGTCAAAATCTGCGGGCAGGGATGGCCAGCAGATTCGGCGATGTCGCCCCGCACGCTCCAAAAGGCCTTTAAAACATGAACGACCAGCCGGGCGATCGCCGGGGTTTTCTGAAACTGGCCGCGGGCGCGGCCCTGGGGACGGCGGCCTTGCCACCGGCGATCGCCGAGGCTCTGGCGCTGCCGGCGCGGCCGGGGGGCGGCACGATCGAGGATATCGAGCACGTGGTGATCCTGATGCAGGAGAATCGCAGCTTCGATCACTATTTCGGGACCCTGCGCGGCGTGCGCGGCTTTGGCGATCCGCGGGCCATCAGCCTGCCCGGCGGCCAGTCGGTGTTTCTGCAGCCGAAAAAGACCAAGGATGGCCAAGCCCGGGACGGGCAGGGTGTTGTGGGACCATTCCGGCTGGACAGCGACACCACCCGCGCCCAGCACCTGTTCAGCCTGGACCACAGCTGGAAGGGTGCGCACGACCATTGGAAACACCACGACGCCTGGGTCGCCGCCAAGGGCCCGCTGACCATGGGCTATTTTACCCGCGCCGATCTGCCCTTCTACTACGCCCTGGCCGACGCCTTCACCATTTGCGACGGCTATCATTGCTCGATCTTCGGCCCGACCAACCCCAACCGCCTGTTCCTGTTCAGCGGCACCAGCGGCCTGTCCGTGGGCGACGCGGGCAGGACGGTGGTCGACAACCCGCCTGAAGAGCAGAACGAGACCGCCGATCCGGCCAAGGATTCGAAGGCTTTCAAGGGCCTGGCGTGGACCACCTATGCCGAACGGCTGCAGGCGGCGGGCGTGTCGTGGCGCGTCTATCAGGAATATGACAATTACGGCGATAACGGCCTGTCCTATTTCGTCAATTTTCGGGGAATCGGGCCGGACTCGGTCCTCTATCAGCGCGCCCGGTCCTGGGCGCCGGGCTCCGACGCCAGCACGATCAAGACCACCGAAGGCGAACCCCTGGTGGCCCAGTTCGCCGCCGACGTGGCCGCCGACCGCTTGCCGCAAGTGTCCTGGATCGTCGCGCCCTACAGGCTGTGCGAGCATCCCGAGGCCAGCCCGGCGCAGGGCGAGCACCTGACCGCGCGTCTGATCGCGGCCCTGACCGCCAATCCCAGGGTCTGGGCCAAGACCGCTCTTATCCTCAACTATGATGAGAACGACGGATTTTTCGACCATGTGCCGCCGATCCTGCCGGCGCTTGGCGCCGCACAGGGCAAGAGTACGGTGGATACGGCGGGGGAGGACTATCACGGCGAGCCGGTAGGCCTGGGGCCTCGGGTGCCGATGATTGTGGTCTCGCCCTGGACCAAGGGCGGTTTCGTCAATTCTCAGGTGTTCGACCACACCTCGGTGATCCGCCTGCTGGAGGCCCGGTTCGGGGTCGCCGAGCCCAATATCACCGCATGGCGCCGGGCGGTGACCGGCGACCTGACCAGCGTGTTCGATTTTGCGGCGACCGGTGCGGCCTCGCAGGCCTTGCCCGACTCATCGGGGCTGTCGGCGCGGGCGGAGCAGGCCAAGGCCTTGCCCTGGCCCAAGCCGGCGGCCGACCCGCAGGCCATACCGCGCCAGGAGCCAGGTCAAAGGCCCGCCCGGGCCCTGCCTTACGCCTTTGAGGTCTCAGCCCGGGTCCGGCCCGAAGGCTTGGCGCTGACCCTGGTCAATGCCGGCGCGGCGGGCGCGGGGTTCAATCTTTACCCCGGCGACGGCGGCGAACCGCGGTTCTATACGGTGGAGGCGGGCAAGCGCCTGGAGGACGTGGCGCCGTTCGGGCCGAAGGGCGGCTATGATCTCAGCCTGCACGGACCCAACGGCTTTCTGCGCGGCTTTCGCGGGGGCGCAGTGACACCCCATGGCGCCGATTTGGAGGCGGACGCGCGGTTCGATGCTGTGCGGGGGCGGCTACTGATCCGCCTGCGCAATCTGGGGAAGGACGACGGGGCGCTGGTCGTCGCGCCGATGGCCTATCTGGGCGGCGGCGCCCGGCGCCACCACCTGGCGCCGGGCGCCGAGGTGATCGACGCTTGGGATATCCGCGGCGCCGGCCATTGGTATGATTTTCAGGTGACCAGCCCCGGCGACCCGGCCTTTCAGCGCCGGATCGCGGGACATGGGGAAGATGGGCGGCCAAGCGTGAGCGATCCCGCGCTGGGACGGCAGGCCTGATCGCTTCAGGTCATATCCGACCGAGCAGGACCAGAATGATGACGATCACCAGGACTAGGCCGAGCCCGCCGCTGGGAAAATAGCCCCAGGACCGGCTGTGGCCCCAGGTCGGCAGGGCGCCGATCAGGATCAGGATCAAGATGATGATAAGTATAGTGCCCATCGAGGCCTCCTCCGGCCAGCCGTTGAGCCGGCGGCCTGGTGAGGAAATCGCGCGATGATGGCGAAGGTTCCGTCAGGAATTCAGGCGCCGCCCGTGACGAGCGGCGCCTGAGCCCATGGCAGCGTCCGGCTCAGATGGGCCGGGCGGGCGCTCGAGTCCTAGGTTTAGTGTTTGGCGTCGTTGGCGGTCTGGGTGACGGCGTGGCCGGCGGCCGAGACGTCCTTACCGGCGCCGGCGACGGTGTTGCAGGCGGACACCAGAAGGGCCGCGCCGGCGGCGGCCATGACCAGGAACTTGCGCATGAGGGTTTCTCCGAACCATGGACCGACCCGGGCCGGGTCGGGCTACGGTTAAGGTGTAGCGGCCCTCGGGACACCGATCAATCGGCTGTTACAAACCCCTTACCTTGAGCGCGGACAGGTCCCATCTTGCTGTCAAAACCTGTTCCAGGAGGACGCCAATGCTAAAGACCGACGCCCGGCCCCCCGGTGGATCCGTGGACTATCCCACCGCCACCGCGGCCGATCAGGTCGCCGCCCAAGGCCATTATATGAGCATGCTGATGGCGATCATAAGCCTCGGCGCGCCGAGGTCGCAGGAGGGGCCTGCGCCGCTCAGCGCCGAAGCCTGGATGTTCGGCCTAAACGCCCGCGAAGCCAGCCGAGCCGCTTGGGAGGCTCTGTTCCACGACTATGACGTGGTTCTGGCGCCGCCGTTCGGCACGGCCGCCTTTCCCCATGACGACCGTCCGGGCGGCAGCCGCACCCTGACCATAGACGGTGATCAGGTTCCGTATTTCAGCCAGATCGCGTGGCCGGGCGTCGCCACCTTTCCCGGCCTGCCGGCCACCTGCGTTCCAGCCGGGCGCACGCCTGAAGGCCTGCCGACCGGCGTGCAGATTATCGGGCCCTACTGGGAAGACCGCACCACCCTCGCCCTGGCGGGGCTGATCGAGCGGGAATTGGTCTGAGCAGACTGGCGTGCTGAAGCCAGGATGGGTTTTGCTTTTTTTGTACTCAGACCTGTCAGGGTTTGCTTAGCGGGTCGCCCGCGAGGCCTCGCGCCTGCATTTGACGATCGCGGTGACCAGTTCCTGGCTGGTAAAGGGCTTGGACAGGTGCGCGTCGGCGCCCGCGGCGCGGGCTTGGGCGATGTCGGCCGTCATGACCCGGCCCGAGACGGCCAGGATCGGAATCGTCGCGCGTTCGTCATTCCGGGCCCGGATGCGACGGATGGCTTCGAAACCGTCTATTTCCGGGAGCGTCAGGTCCATCAGGATGACATCGTAGGGATTGGCTTCGACGGCGTTGAGCGCTTCCAACCCATCGACAGCCTCGCTGAGTTCGCAGCCGAACGGAGAGAGAAGCAGACCGACCATCTTGCGGTTCAGATCGATGTCTTCGACCAGCAACAGCCGCAGGCCGCTCAAAGCCGCTTCGTCATCCGTAGGGTTGGGCTCGGTCAAATCGGTTGCATGGGGGCTCTGGGGTTGGGACGCGGCGAGCGGCAGGCGAAAGCGCAGGCCTATGGACAGGTCCGCCTCGCCTGATTCCGGGTCGCGATCCGCGCCGACCGCCGCCGCCAGAAGATCGGGCGGCACAATGAGGCTGACGTGCCGATCGGTCTCGCCGTCTTCCGGACCGTCGTAGATCTCGAGGTGGCTGACGGCGCCGTGCCGACGTTGGAGGCGCAGTCTGATGTCGAACACCAGGCGCTGGTCCTGCCTCCAGGTGCGATGGGTCAGGCTTAGGGTTGCGATGGCGCGCGTCTCCAAGGCGCTCGCCACCAGCTTGGCCAGGATCTGGCGCAGGCGATGCGACTCGCCGATGACCGAGGGCGGCGCTTCAATCGGGGCCGGGGCCTGGAGCAACTGGACGCCCAGCGCCCGGGCCCTGGGTCCCGCATCGGCCAGGGCGTCGTTGACGACGCCAAGAATGTCGAAGGCGCGCAGACCGCACGGGCCGACCTTCTCGCTGGAACGGGCCAGGTGATAGGCGGTTTCGGCCGCTTCGATGAGCTGCAGAGCGGCCAGGTCGCGAGCGGGATGATCAACCGGGGCCGTCATTTCGCCTGGCGCCGAGTCGTCGCTTTCGAAATGACGGGGAAGGGGCCTTACGCCGGGCGTGCGCGGGGCGAACGAGGCGAGTTCTTCCAGCTCGACGGCGCGATCGCGCCTCGAGGTCTCAAAATCGAATATTTGTGCGCTTCGGCTATCCCGAGGGGTAGTGAGTTTGCGCATGGCGAGTCGCTCCTGGCCAGGGCCAGATCTGTGTCTAGCCCGGTCAGCATGCCGCAGACCTTCCTAATAAAATGTTTCTGTCACACAGGCTTGACTGTAAAGGAAACGGGCTTGGCTATAAATTGGGCCAACCGGGGCGGAATTTAGGTCGAGAGTTTGTGATGTTTCGAGGCTGTGACCTCTAAGTCACTTGCGGGCTCTGATCCATTAACCCCAAAATATTATCCAACTGTTGAGCTATGTCTGAATGCCGACACACAACATACCGAGGGAATGGCGTCGCTTGGGTTATTTTTGTTGGGAATTGGTCAATCGCGGCAGTGGTTTTCTTCTGCTGACTTCACACGCTTAACCGTATTGCGGAATCGGCCCATGAGATCGGCGGGGATTTCTAGAAGTCTAATCCGCATCCATCTTCAGAGCCGCGATGAAGGCTTCCTGCGGGATCTCGACCTTGCCGAACTGGCGCATCTTCTTTTTCCCCTCCTTCTGCTTGTCGAGCAGCTTGCGCTTTCGGGTCGCATCGCCGCCGTAGCATTTGGCCGTGACGTCCTTGCGCAGGGCGCGGACGGTTTCGCGGGCGATGATCTTGCCGCCCAAAGCCGCCTGGATGGGGATCACGAACATATGCGGGGGAATCAGTTCTTTCATCTTTTCCACCATGCCCCGGCCACGGGTCTCGGCCCGGGTGCGGTGGACCAGCATGGACAGGGCGTCCACCGGCTCGGCATTGACCAAGATGGTCATCTTCACCAGGTCGCCGGTGCGGTATTCCTCGATCTGATAGTCGAAGCTGGCATAGCCCTTGGAGATGGACTTCAGCCGGTCGTAGAAGTCGAACACCACCTCGTTCAACGGAAGGTCGTAGACCACCATGGCCCGGCTGCCGACATAGGACAGCTCGCGCTGGGCGCCGCGGCGATCCTGGCACAGCTTGATCACCGCGCCGAGATATTCATCGGGGGTGAAGATGGTGGCCTTGATCCAGGGCTCGGCGATGGACTCGATCTTGACCGGGTCGGGCAGGTCGGCGGGATTGTGCAGCTCGATGACCTGGCCGTTGGTCAGGGTGATCTTGTAGACCACACTGGGCGCGGTCGCGATCAGGTCGAGGTTGAACTCGCGTTGCAGCCGCTCCTGGATGATTTCCAGATGCAGGAGGCCGAGGAACCCGCAGCGGAAGCCGAAGCCCAGGGCCGCGCTGGTCTCCATCTCATAGGTGAAGGAGGCGTCGTTCAGGCGCAGGCGGCCGACGGCGGCGCGCAGATCCTCGAAATCGGCGGCGTCCACGGGGAACAGGCCGCAGAACACCACCGGCTGGACTTCCTTGAACCCGGGCAGGGGATGGGCCGTCTGGCGGCGCTCGTCGGTGATGGTGGCGCCCACCGCCGCGTCGGCCACGTCCTTGATGCTGGCGGTGATAAAGCCGATCTCGCCGGGGCCGAGGCTTTCGACCTCGGTGTTCTTGGGCAGGAAGACCCCCAGGCGGTCGACCTTATAGGTCGCCCCGGTCTCCATCATGCGCACTTGTTGGCCGACCTTCAGCCGGCCGTCGAACACGCGCACCAGCACCACCACGCCCAGATAGGCGTCGTACCAGGCGTCGACCAGCAGGGCCTTGAGGGGGGCGGCCTCATCGCCCTTGGGGGCGGGCAGGCGCTTGACCACGGCTTCCAGCACATCGTGGATGCCGATCCCGGACTTGGCCGAGCACAGCACCGCGTCGGACGCATCTATGCCGATCACATCCTCGATCTGGGCGCGCACCCGGTCGGGTTCGGCGGCCGGCAGGTCGATCTTGTTGAGGACCGGGACGATCTCGTGGTTGTTGTCGATCGCCTGGTAGACATTGGCCAGGGTCTGGGCCTCGACCCCCTGACTGGCGTCCACCACCAGGATCGAGCCTTCGCAGGCGGCCAGGGAGCGGGAGACCTCATAGGCGAAGTCGACGTGGCCGGGCGTGTCCATCAGATTGAGGACATAGGTCTCGCCGTCGTCGGCCTTGTATTCCAAGCGGACGGTCTGGGCCTTGATGGTGATGCCACGCTCGCGCTCGATATCCATGGAATCGAGCACCTGCTCCTTCATCTCCCGCGCGGTCAGGCCGCCGGTCTCCTGGATCAGGCGATCGGACAGGGTCGATTTGCCGTGGTCGATATGGGCCACGATGGAGAAATTGCGGATGTGGGAAAGCGGCGTCGTCATGGGGCGTGCGTCTAGCATGAAATGGCGCTTGAAAACCCCCTTGCATCGCCGCAGCTGTTTTTCGCCGCCCCGGGAGGTTGGCGGGCGCCTCTGGCTTGACCCTGGTCGCCCAATCCTGCCAGCTGACGCCATTCCAGCCGCCGAAGCCGCACCAGGACCTGCCCATGACCAAGACCCGCAGATCGAGCCGAGCCGCCTCGCCCCTGGTCAGCCCCCTGGCGATCGGCGCCGGCCTGGTGGTGCTGGCGGTCATCGGGGCGGCCTGGGGCTGGCATCGGCATACGGTCTATGAGGACACCAAGGCCCTGACCATCACCGGCGCACCGTGCCCGACCATCACGCGCCAAGCCTATCTGGCCTCCGACATCCCCGCCTCGCACGTGTTCATCTATGACGATGTGCGCTTCGCCCGGGCCGACGGCATGGTCAGTTGCGACGAGATCGCCGATCATGGCGGCTATGGGTTCGGGCGCCTGCCCGTGTGTCAGTTCAACAGCCCCACCGTGTTGGAGGTGGTCACGCCCCGTGGCGAGTTCTTCTACGCCACCCGGGCCAAGCCAGCCACGATCACCGTTGACCAGGGCGCCCCAAGCTGCGTGCTCAACGCGCGGATGGGCTGAGGCGCGCCAGTCTCAAGATACCCGTCAATGCCGCTCCGTCGCAGAATAGGCCACGGGCACGGCATAACTGTCGGCGGCGACCGCGGATGTGGCGTTCGAGCTGGCCATTGACATGGGCGGGATGGCCGGAGCGCCGGCGCCTTGCAGGAGGCATTGTCCGGTCTCCTTGAGGGCGTGCTCGCCTATACAGAACACGTCTTCATAGTGCGGGCCGGCCACGGCCAGGCATTGGTAGAGGTTGAGCTTGGCCGCCTGCATGCAGTCGGCGCTGTCGCGGACCCTGACCAGGCCGGTGGCTTCGATTTCGTCGCGGTTGGCGCGGCCGAGCAGCGCCAGCACGGCCAGGGCCAGGCCGCGTTGCACCACGGCGGTGTAGCCGGGCGCGGGGCCGGACCCGGAGAGGGTCTGGTCCCGCAGGGCGGTGGCGACCTGGAACAGGCGTGCGATGTCGTCGGCGCTCGGATTGATCGACGAACTTGACAGCGCCTTGGCTCGGGCGAGCAGGGCCGGCCCGTCCGGTGGCTCGCGCCGGGTCCAATCGTCCCGCTGCATGTCGTAGGCCGCCTGCCTGACCTTCTGGCCGGTCTTGCGCACCTGTTCGGCCTGATCGGCGAGGGTGGCGTTGATGCGCGTGGCGGCCTCGTCGGCGCCCGGCAGACCGGCGACCTTGGCCGGATCGATCTCCACGGTGCGGACCAGGGCGTCGCCGGCGTTCGGATCGCGGCCGATTGCGCGCACGCCTTCGACGAAGCGGGCGTCCTGCAGGGCGATCAAGGCGGCATAGGCCACCGCGCCCTCGGCCAGCTGGTTGGCCTGATAGGACTCGGCCGTGGTCATGGCTGCGCCGACCGCATCGCCATTGGCGAAACGCGCGTCGATCGCCGCCGCCCGCTCGATGAAGGTTTCATAGGCGCTGGCCGCTTCGATCACCTCGCGCGGCATGTGCGGTGTCGGCATGGACGAGGTTAGGGTCGGGGTTGGCGCGGAGGATGAGGCCGCTGACGAGATGGGCGCTGACGATATGGGGGCCGACGGCGCTGGCGGGATCGGGGTGGGGCCCTCGGCGTCCATGCGTTCGGGGCCTGGCGCGTTCGGATCGACGGGGCCCGTGTCGGGACCATAGTCGGCGGCGGCCCCGAGCGTATAGGGCGACGGACCCTGGGAATAGCCGGAACCTTGATAATAGCTGGGGGGCTGTGAATCGGCGGGGTTTCGAGGAGGCGCGGATCCTTGCGAATAGTAAGGGGGCCGTTCCTGAGAGTAATAAGGCGCCGCGTTTTGTGAAGAATAGGGCGCCGGACCAGGAGCATAACCCGCGGGCGAACCCGGAACCGGATAAGGCGGCGGCTCTCGGTCCGTATTGTCGGTTTGAGCGACCGCGAACCGGCCTGCGCCGGCCATGGAGAGGGCCAGGATGGATGCGAATGCTACACGGGCGACAAGTTTCATCTTCGATCGCTCCCTGCGAACGAGTCGAGCTAAGCGGTATTCGTGTTCCGAATGCTTTAATCCGGAAATATATGGGATCATTGTGTTGTATTTGTTTCAGTGCAACAGCAATTCACGGCCAAATTGAACACAAATTAATGATTGAACCTAAGGGGCGGTAGCGGGCGCCCGGCGCCGCTTCAGGCGGGCAACGCGGGGTCTTGAGGCCAAGTATTTCCAACGGGGCGAGGGAGGTGATTAAGTCACTGACTATGCAAGATATTTTGATCCTCTTTCTTTGAGGCTGCTTGGAAAGTTGCGGCGGATGGGTCTTTGCGTGGTTCGAGACGCGGACCTGAGGGTCCGCTCCTCACCATGACGAGGGTTTTGCCGCCCACTCAACACAGTCATGGTGAGGGCTCGCGTCAGCGAGTGTCTCGAACCACGCAAACCAAGCCGTGCGGCCGATTTCCAAACGGTCTTTTAAGTCGTCGTGCATCCTGTGCGCCGAAAGCTGTCACCGAGCAGGGGGGGCGAGGTTTTCCGTCTCGTCCGAGGCGGAAGCTCCGTTTTCGCATTGGCGCCGCCTGACCCGCGCTGGCGGATTTGATCGTTCGACAAGACGGGCGGAACCGATTCCAAGGCCCAGGCCGTTAACCCTTTGGACGTGCGTTTTGTCCAAGTCCTAACAACTTCTTTCGAGCGGATTGACGCAGGGGTGGGCCGGCCGAATCGTGGAAATCGCCTGCGAATCAACAATTTTCGCCGCTTGCGGGGTCGACGGACGGCCGACTCACGGTATTGAATTTAACCTTCGATTAACAACGTTGGGCGTTCGATCATCCTAACGGTCACTAAGCCCCGGCGGGCGGGTCGCCGGTCTTAGTTGCAGCATGACGAACGACGCAGGGATTGCCATGGCCATTCATCTTTCGGCTCCGCGCACCACCGAACTGAAGCCGCGCATCGTCGTCTTCGGCGTCGGCGGCGCCGGGGGCAACGCAGTCAACAATATGATTGAAGCGGGGCTCGAAGGTGTCGAGTTCGTCGTCGCCAATACCGACGCTCAGCAGCTGGCCTTTTCCAAGACCGAGCGGCGCATCCAGCTCGGGGTCACGGTGACCCAGGGTCTCGGCGCAGGCGCGCATCCCGAGATCGGCATGTCCGCCGCCGAAGAATCCGGTTCGGAGATCGGTGAACATCTCGACGGCGCCCACATGGTGTTCATCACCGCGGGCATGGGCGGCGGCACCGGCACCGGCGCCGCGCCCATCATCGCCAAGTGCGCCCGTGAGCGCGGCATCCTCACCGTCGGGGTGGTGACCAAGCCCTTCACCTTCGAAGGCCGCCATCGCATGCGCCTGGCCGACGCCGGCATCGCCGAACTGCAGCGCTATGTCGACACCCTGATCGTCATCCCCAACCAGAACCTGTTCCGCGTCGCCAATGAGCGCACCACCTTCGCCGAAGCCTTCGGCATGGCCGACCAGGTGCTGCATTCGGGCGTCCGCTCGATCACCGACCTGATGGTTCTGCCGGGCCTGATCAATCTCGACTTCGCCGACGTCCGCACGGTGATGACCGAAATGGGCAAGGCGATGATGGGCACCGGTGAAGCCACCGGCGAGGACCGCGCCCTGATGGCGGCTCAAAACGCGATCGCCAACCCGTTGCTGGACGAGATCTCGCTCAAGGGCGCCAAGGCCGTGCTGGTCAATGTCACCGGCGGCCTCGACATGACCCTGCTGGAAGTCGACGAGGCGGCCAACGCCATCTCCGACCAGGTCGATCCGGAAGCCAATATCATCTTCGGCGCCGCCTTCGACCCCAGCCTGGACGGCAAGATCCGCGTTTCGGTGGTCGCGACCGGCATGGATGGCCAGTCCATGGCCGCGATCGAGCCCAAGACCACCCGCACCACGGTCAGCACCGCGTCCCTTTCGACCCGCGAGCCGGCCCCCGCGCCATCGGCGAGCGCGCCGGCCCGCCCGCCCATCTATGCCCAGACCGCGCCGGGCGCCTTGGCCCCCGCGCCCACCGCCAGGCCCCTGGCTCCGTCGCCCCAACCGGCGTCCTTCGGCGATCCTCGGCGCGGGGCCTATGACGCGGCGCCGGCGGTCCAGTCCGAGCGGCCCGCCGCGCCCGAGGCTGAGACCTCCAGCTACGCTCAGGTCGATCTCTATGCGAGCGAGTCCGAGATCAAGGCGCCGGCGGCCCAGGCCGCGGAGTCGGAGCGGCCCATCGCCCGCGCCGAGCCCAACGACAGTCCGCTGTTTCCGGACCGGCCGCCCGGCGAAGAGCGCCATCACAAGGGTGGTTGGCTCAGCCTGTTCGGCGGCCGTGGACGCCAGGAGCCGGCGCCGCTGCGCGACTATCGTTCCGATCCCGGGCCGGTGCTGGCCGCTCGCGCGGCCTCTATGTCCCAGCCCGCGCCCGCGCCGGCTGAGGACGAACACCTGGATTCGGGTGACGAATTGGAGATCCCGTCCTTTCTCCGCAGGCTGGCAAATTAGGCTTTAGGTTCAAAGTCTTAGCCTCGAAACATTCCGAAACATCAGTTGTCTTGCTGCAGTGCGACAGCGGCCTTAGGGCTTAGCTGTCGCGGTGCGTTTGAGCGCCGGGCTCCACGAGGGTTTCGGTTTGACGTCTTCGACGATCTATCAGCATACCCTGGCCGCTGTGGCGCTGTTCGCAGGCCAGGGGTTGCATACCGGCCAACATGTGCGCGTCGCCGTGAAACCCGCCAGCCCCGATACGGGCGTCGTGTTCGTCCGCAGTGATCTTGTTGAGCGTGACAATCGCATTCCGGCCCGGGGTGAGGCCGTCGTCCAGACCCGTCTGGGCACGGTGGTGGCCAATGCCGCGGGGGCCAGCGTCTCCACCGTCGAACATCTGATGGCCGCCCTGGCCGCCCTCGGCGTCGACAACGCCGTCGTCGAGCTCGACGGTCCGGAAGTGCCGGTGATGGACGGCTCGTCCGCCCCCTTCGTCAAGCTGATCGATCGGGTCGGCCTGCGCAGCCAGGGCGCGCCGCGCCGCTATATCGAGATCCTTGAGCCGATCGAGGTGGTCGACGGTGACCGGCGGGTGGCGCTCGTGCCGGCCGACCGATTCGAAATGAGCTTCGAGATCGACTTCGACAGCGACGCCATCGGCCGCCAAAGTGTCGACTTGGTGATGGATGAGGCCGGTTTTCGACGCGAACTGGCGGACGCGCGCACCTTCGGCTTTGCCCAGGAGGTCGAGGCGCTGCGCCGGGCCGGCCTGGCCCGGGGTGGTTCGATGGACAATGTGGTGGTGATCGAAGGCGACCGGGTGCTCAATCCCGAAGGACTGCGCCGCCCTGACGAATTCGTGCGCCACAAGGCCCTGGACGCCCTGGGCGACCTCTATCTGCTGGGCGCGCCGCTGATCGGGCGTTTCGAAGGCCTGAAGTCCGGGCACGATATGAACAACGCCCTGGTTCGAGCCCTGCTGGCCCGTCCGACGGCCTGGCGCGAACGCTGCTTCGCCGAGGACCTGGCGGAAGCGGTCTAGGCTCGCCAGGCCGATCCTAGAGAACGGGGCGACGGCCCTCCATGCCGTTTGCGTCCCACCCGACCTAGTGTAGAAGCCACCGGGTTAGTCTTTCCCAAGGGCGCGGGGGGCGTCTTTTCCGAGGTGGTTGTCCGTGCTGGCTAAATTCCGTACCCGATCAGCGATCGTTATCGCGGTCCTGGCCGCTTCGGTCGCGATCTCCGGATGCTCGCTATTGGGCAAGAAGAAGAAGACCGACGACAACACCGCCTATCAGGAAGCCCCGGTCGATCAGCTCTATTCCGCCGGCGCGGCCAAGCTCGACCAGCACCTGTGGAGCGAGGGCATCGTCTATTTCAAGGAGGTGGAGCGCCAGCATCCCTATTCGGAGTGGTCGCGGCGCGCGATCCTGATGCAGGCCTACGCCCACTATCAGGCCAACCAGTATGACGAGGCGGTGGCCGACGCCAATCGCTTCGCCGAACTCTATCCCGGGAATCCCACGGCCGCCTACGCCTACTATCTGAAGGCCGAATGCTATTTCGAGCAGATCCTGGACGTCGGCCGCGACCAGGCCGCCACCGGCCAGGCCCTGGCTGCCATGCGCGAGGTCGAACGCCGCTATCCCACCACCGAATACGCCCTCGACGCCAAGCTGAAGATCGACATGATCAACGACCAGCTGGCCGGCAAGGAAATGACCATCGGCCGCTGGTATCTGCGCCGAGGCGACACCCTGGCGGCGATCGGCCGCTTCAAGCTGGTCATCGACCGCTATCAGACCACCAGCCATGCGCCCGAGGCGCTCTATCGGTTGGTCGAGGCCTATCTGACCCTGGGCGTGGTGGACGAGGCCAAGCGCAACGCGGCTGTCCTGGGCTATAATTTCCCCGGCGATCAGTGGTACGCCGACGCCTATAAGCTGATGGAATCCAAGGGACTTCACCCGGATGTGCCGCCGGCGCCGACCAAGACTCACGTGGGCTTTTTCCACCACGCCGCTGACGTCCTGACCTTCCACAAGACCGAGACGCCCAAGCCGCCCAAGGATGCGCCCGACGCCGCCCAGGCGCCGCAGCCCGCGCCGGCCGAGGCCGCGCCGAAGTCCTAAGCAGCCTTTGCAGGTTTGCTTAGGCCGGGTCCGTCTCCGACAAAAAGGAGAAGGACAAATCCAGATGTTGAGCCGCGAGAGATTCCCGGCGATCCTGCACCCATGCTGATTGGGCTGGCCATTCGAGATGTGGTGCTGATCGAAAGCCTGGACCTGTCGATCGGGCCGGGCCTGACGGCCTTGACCGGTGAGACCGGGGCCGGCAAGTCGATCATTCTCGACGCCCTGGGCTTGGCCACGGGGGCGCGGGCCGAGGCTGGGCTGGTGCGGCGCGGCGCGGCCCAAGCCCAGGCCACCGCCATCTTCGCACTCGGCCCCGATCATCCGGTCTGGGCCTATCTGGAGGACAAGGGCCTGGGCGGGGCGCCGGACGAGGATCTGGTGCTGCGTCGCCAACTCAGCGCCGACGGCCGCTCCCGCGCCTTCGTCAACGACCAGGCCACCGGCGTCGGCGTGCTGCGCGACCTGGGCGCGATGTTGCTGGAGGTGCATGGCCAGCATGAGACCGTCGGCCTGCTGGACGCCCGCACCCACCGGCCCCTGCTGGACGCCTTTGGCGGGCTGCGCGGCGAGGCCGGCGCCTGTGTCCAGGCCTGGAGCGCGTGGCGGGCGGCGCGCGAGCGGATGGAAGCCTTGCGCGAACAGGCGGCGCGCTCGGCCGCCGATATCGACGAGATGACCCTGCGCCTGGGCGAGCTTGACCGGCTCGATCCTCGCGAAGGGGAGGAGACCGAACTGGCCGGCCAGCGCGCCCTGCTGGGCGCCGCCGAAAAGGCGCTGGCCGATATCGCCTCCGCGCGCGACAGTCTGGGTGACAACCTGTCCTCGCGCCTGGCCCAGGCCTGCCGGGCCCTGGAGCACGCCCGCCAGCGCACCGCCCAGGCCGGCGCCGACGCCGGCAGTGAGCCCGTCCGTCGCATCACCGAGGCCGCGGCGGCGCTGGACCGCACCCTGGTGGAGGCCGATGAGGCCATCGCCTTCATGGACGCCGCCGCCGCCGCCTTCGACTTTGAACCCGACCAACTGGAAAAGGCCGAAGAGCGCCTGTTCGCCCTGCGCGCCATGGCCCGCAAGTTGAACGTGCCGGTGGACGCCCTGCCGGCCGAACGCGCCCGCTTCGCCGAGGCCCTGCGCGCCACCGAAAACTCGCACGAAGCGCTGAAAGCCGCCGAGGCCGAGGCCGGCCGCGCCCGCAAGGCCTATCAATCCGCCGCCCAGGCCCTCAGCGCGGCCCGCCGCGCGGCCGGCGACCGCCTGGCCAGCGCGGTGGCGCAAGAGCTGGGGCCGCTGAAACTGGAGAAGGCGCGTTTCCGCGTGGCCGTGGAGCCCTTGGCGGAGGATCGAGCCGGTCCCTCGGGCGCCGACCGGGTGGAGTTCGAGATCGCCACCAATCCCGGCGCCCCCTTCAGCGGCCTGGGCGCGATCGCGTCCGGCGGCGAACTGGCGCGTTTCGCCCTGGCGCTGAAGGCGGCCCTGGCTGGCCGGGAAGCGCAGAGCCAGCCCTTGATGATCTTCGACGAGGTGGATCAGGGCGTCGGCGGCGCGGTGGCCGACGCCGTGGGCCTGCGCCTCAAGCGCCTGGCCAAGGCCGCCCAGGTGCTGGTGGTCACCCATTCGCCCCAGGTGGCGGCCCGGGCCGACGCCCACTGGCGGGTGGCCAAGGCCGGCGACGCCGAAAAGCTGCGCACCGCCGTGGAAACCCTGGCGCCCGCGGCGCGGGAAGAAGAGATCGCGCGCATGCTCTCGGGCGCGGAGATCAGCGAAGCGGCGCGGGCCGCGGCGCGAGCCTTGATGAATGCCTGACATGAAACCGGTGAACGACCTCAGCCAAGCCGAGGCGGCGGACGAACTCGCCCGTCTGGCGGACGATCTGGCCGGCCACGACATGCGCTATTTCCAGGAAGACGCGCCCACGGTCTCCGACGCCGAATACGACGCCCTAAAGCGCCGCAACAGCGAGATCGAGGCGCGCTTCCCAGCGCTGATCCGGGACAATTCCCCGTCCTTGCGAGTGGGCGCGGCGCGGGCCGAGAAGTTCTCGCCCGTCGAGCACGGCACGCCCATGCTGTCGCTGGACAACGCCTTTTCCAGCGAGGATTCGGTGGAGTTCGACGCCCGCGTGCGCCGCTTCCTGCGCCTGGGCGAGGAACCGGTGGCCTACACCGCCGAACCCAAGATCGATGGCCTGTCGGCGTCCCTGCGCTATGAACGAGGCGTGCTGGTCCAGGGCGCCACGCGCGGCGATGGCCGGGTGGGCGAGGACGTCACGGAAAACCTGAGAACCGTGAAACAGATCCCCCATCGGCTGGCCGGCGCCGGCTGGCCCGAGGTGATCGAGGTTCGCGGCGAGGTCTATCTGGGGCACGAGGATTTCGCCGCCCTCAACGCCGCCGCCGAGGTGGCCGGGGCCAAGACCTATGCCAATCCGCGCAACGCCGCCGCCGGATCCCTGCGCCAACTCGATTCCAAGATCACCGCCCAGCGCCCCTTACGGTTTTTCGCCTATGCCTGGGGTCTGATCAGCGCGCCCTTCGCCGCGACCCAGTGGGAGGCGCTTCAAGCCTTGAGATCCTGGGGGTTCCAGGTCACGCCCCAGGCACAGCGGGTGGAGGGCGCCGAAGGCCTGCTGGCCGCCTATGCCGCCATGGAGGTCGAGCGGCCCCGGCTGGTCTATGACATCGATGGCGTGGTCTACAAGGTCGATCGGCTGGACTGGCAAGGCCGGCTGGGCTTTGTCTCGCGCTCGCCGCGCTGGGCGATCGCCCGTAAGTTCCCCGCCCAGCAGGCCCGCACCCTGTTGGAGGCCATCGATATCCAGGTGGGCCGCACCGGGGCGATAACGCCCGTTGCGCGCCTGCATCCGGTGACGGTCGGCGGTGTGGTGGTGGAGAACGCCACCCTGCACAATGCCGACGAGATCGCCCGCAAGGATGTGCGGATCGGCGACACGGTGATCGTCCAGCGCGCCGGCGACGTCATCCCGCAGATTATCGGCCCGGTGCTGGAGGAGCGGCCCAAGGGCGCCCAACCCTATGAGTTTCCCACCCAGTGCCCCTGCCCCCTGCACACCCCGGTGGCGCGGGAAACCACCGGGGGCGGGGCCGAGACGGTGGTCCGCCGTTGCACGGGGGAATTCGCCTGCCCCTTCCAGCGGGTCGAGCACCTCAAGCATTTCGTCTCGCGCCGCGCCTTCGATATCGAGGGACTGGGCGAGAAGCAGTTGCAGGCCTTTTTCGATGAGGGCCTGATCAAGGAGCCCGCGGATATCTTCACCCTGGAGACGCGGGACGGGGCCTCGCTCAAGAAGCTCAAGGACCGCGAGGGCTTTGGCGACACCAGCGTCAAGAACCTGTTCGCCGCCATCGAGGCGCGCCGCCCCATCGCCCTGGATCGCTTCATCTATGGCCTGGGCATCCGTCATATCGGCGAGACCACGGCCATTGTGCTGGCGCGAGGCTATCTGACCGCCGACGCTTTTCTGACGGCCATGGACAGGGTCGCCAAACGCGATCCAGAGGCCATGGCGGAGCTGGACGCCCTGGATCAGGTCGGCGCGGCGGTGATCGAGGCGGCGGCGGCCTATTTCGCCGAGGATCACAACCGCCGCATCGTGCAGAATCTGGTCGCGCAGTTGCGGGTGCTCGACGCGGAGAAGCCCAAGACCGACACCGTGGTGGCCGGCAAGACGGTGGTCTTCACCGGGGCCCTGGAGCGCATGACCCGAGATGAGGCCAAGGCCCAGGCCGAAGCCCTGGGGGCCAAGGTCGCCTCATCGGTGTCCAAGAAGACCGACATCGTCGTCGCGGGTCCAGGCGCCGGCTCCAAGCTGAAGACGGCGGCGGATCTGGGCGTGCAGGTGATGACCGAAGCCGAATGGCTGGCGCTGGTGGGGTAAGGCCCCGCCGATGAGTGGGTCTTGAAACCGCTCCTCTGGGTTGCCGGCGCCTTTTGGCGTCGTGATTGATAATCATTCGCAACTTAGCTTGACAGGTCGCCGCGGGGCGCTATTGCAGGGGGTGCAAACAGTTCGCATTATCATTATCAAGGGGGCCTCATGCGCCGTAATTCATCGATCGTCCGGTCGCGTACAGATCAACTGGTTCGCGGCGGGCTCGGCTCCACCGGCCTCTGTCTCGCCTCGGCGATCGGCTTTTCTCCGGCCATGGCGGCCGACGCTGTCGGCGCCGACAAGGCGGATATCCCATCGGAATCTGTGGTGGTCACCGGGCGCAAGCCGACGGTCACGACCCTGTCGGAGAAGATCCAGAACACCGCTCAGAGCATCAATGTCATCCCCCAGGCGGTGCTGCACGAGCAGGGCGTGGCCAGCCTGCAGGAAGCGTTGAAGAATGTCCCCGGCATCACGCTGAACGCAGGCGAGGGCGGCGCCCACGGCGACACCGTCAACCTGCGCGGCTTTCCGGCCAATGACGACTTCTTCCTCGATGGCCTGCGCGACACCGGCTACTACACCCGCGACAGCTTCAATCTGGATGCGGTCGAGGTCTACAAAGGGCCGGCCTCGACCCTGTTCGGCCGCGGGTCGACAGGCGGGGTGATCAACCAGGTCAGCAAGGCTCCGCATCCGGGCGAGAGCCTGGGCGCAACCCTCACCGGCGGCACCAATGACGAGGCGCGCGGCACGCTCGACGCCGATTACGGCATCGGCGACACCGCCGCCTTTCGGATCAACGCCATGGGCCAGCGCTCGGACGTGGCGGGCCAGGACCATGTGTTGAACCGCCGCTGGGGCGTGGCCCCGTCGCTGGCGCTGGGCATCGGCCAGCCGACCACATTTGTCGCCAGTTATCTGCACCAGGAAGAAAACAATATCCCTGATCCCGGCATTCCCTATGTGGGCGATGAGCCGGCCAAGGTTCCGCACAACGCCTATTACGGCCTGCCGTCGGACGATCACATCAAGGCCACGGTGGACGTGGCGACCGCTAGGCTGACCCATGAGTTCAACAACAATCTGTCGATCAGCGAAACCGCGCGCTATGGCAATTACGGCTTCGTCTCGCGCATCACCGAACCGCACTATGGCGTGACTTTCCCTGTTGGTGGCGCGCCGGTCTGCAGCGGCTCCAACCCCCAGCCCGCCGGCACGCCGCTGTCGCAGATCCTGGTCTGCCGCGACCGACCATCCGCCGATGGGGTGGTGCGCACGGCGATGAGTAACACCCAGCTGACCTACAAGGCCGTCACCGGCCCGCTGTCCCACACCTTGGTGGCGGGAATCGAGGTGGATCACGAGACCCTGGACCAAGTTCGGTTCGCCAACCAGATGTCCGCGATCGCGCCGACACCGCTGCTCGATCCCAATCCCAACGAAACCTTTCCGGGACATCAGAATACCATCACCTCGCGCCCGGCCGGCCAGACCGAGACCGTCAGTGGCCTGATCGGCGACACGATCGATATCGGCCCGCAGTGGACCATCATGGGCGCGGTGCGCTACGACCGTTTCCACGCCCGGTATGACGAGCCGATCGGCGCCACACACCTGGAACACACTGACACCATCGCCACCCCGCGGGTTTCGGTGGTCTACAAGCCGATCCCCACCGCCAGCGTCTATTTCGCCTACGGCACCTCCTATGACCCGTCGGCGGAAAACCTGGCCCTGTCCAAGACCACCGCCGATCTGGCGCCGGAAAAGGATCACACCTACGAGGTCGGGGCCAAGGCGGCGGTGCTGGACAGCAGGCTGTCGCTGACGGCGGCGCTGTTTGACACCGAAATGACCAATGCCCGGGTGGTGGACCCGGTGAGCAAGGCCCAGACCCTGCAGGGCGACCTGGAGGTCAAGGGCTTCGAGTTGGGCGCCTCCGGCCATCTGACCAAGCAGTTGGAAGTGGTGGCGGGATACACCTATCTGGACGCCCGCACGACCAGTTCGCTGACCGCAGCGCAGGTGGGCAAGCTGTTGCCGAACACGGCGCACAACCAGGCCAATCTGTGGACGGTCTATGAGTTCACCGAGGACTTCAAGATCGGCGCCGGCGTCAATTATCTGGGCGAGCGCGCCGCCGACGCGGCCAACGTCGCCCATATCCCCGGCTATGTGACCTTGGACGGCATGATCAGTTATCAGATCAATCGCTACATCGGTCTGCAGATCAATGGCTACAACCTGACCGACGAATACTACTTCACCAACGCCTATTATTCGTCGGCGGCCGAGAACCATGTCATCCCTGGCGCGGGCCGCACCGTGCTGCTCACCGCCACGTTCAAGTATTGACAACGATGAGCGGCGGCGCTTCAGCCTCGGCGAATCTCGCGGAGACCATGGTCTGCGGCCTGCTGTCCATGAGCCCGCGGCGGCTGGCGGCGGTCCTGGCCGATGCGCCGGAGCGCTCGGCGCCCTGGGTGCGGGCGGCGGCGGAATATGGCTTCGTCGAGGGGCAGGTGCGCTATGGCCGCCTGCTGCTGGAGGGGCAGGGCGTCGCCCGCGACCCGGCCCAGGCCCTGGCCTGGTTTCGCCGGGCGGCCGAGGCCGGCGACGCGGAAGGCCAGAACATGGTCGGCCGCTGCCTGGAGAACGCCTGGGGCGTCGCCGCCGACCTGGCCGAAGCGGCGCTCTGGTACCACCGCGCCGCCGAGGCCGGCCACGCCTGGGCCCAGTACAATCTGGGCCATCTGTACCTGGACGGTCTGGGGGTGGCGCGCGATGCGGTCCGGGCCTTGAGCCTCTACCGCCAGGCGGCGGACCAGGGCCATGCGCGGGCCATGAACCTGGTCGGCCGCTGCCTGGAACAGGGCTGGGGCGCGCCTCGCGATCCGATCGCCGCGCGCGACTGGTATCGCCGTTCCTCCGAAGCCGGCTATTTTCGCGGCCAGTACAATTTCGCCAGCCTGTTGGTCGGTGAGGGCCTTTTGGACGATGCGGCGGCGATGTTCGCCAAGGCCGTCGAGGGGGCGCCGGCCACCAGCCGCCGCCTGATGGCCGAGGCCCTGGTCGCCGGTCCCCACGCCCGGCTGCAAGCCATCGGCCGGCGCGGCCTCGAAACCCTGGAGGTTGGGTCGTGATCCTGACCCTTCCCGGCGTGCTCGACGCGAGCGAGGTCGCCCATTGCCGCAGCCTGCTCGACGCCGTGGCCTGGGTCGACGGCAAGGTCACCGCCGGAGCCCAGTCGGCCAGGGCCAAGCGCAACCTGCAGGTCCCCGAGGACGCGCCCGAGGCCAAGGCCTTGCGCGACCTGGTCCTCGACCGCCTGGGGCGCACGCCAGCCTTTGTCAGCGCCGCCCTGCCGGCCAAGGTGTTTCCGCCCCTGTTCAACCGCTATGACGAAGGCATGGGGTTTGGCGACCATATCGACAACGCCATCCGCTTCGGCGGCGAGCATCGCCAGCGCTATCGCACCGACCTGTCCTGCACCCTGTTTCTGAGCGACCCGGACGACTATGACGGCGGCGAATTGGTGATCGACGGGGTTTGCGGCAAACAAACGGTCAAACTGCCGGCGGGCGATATGGTGCTCTATCCGGCCTCGACCGTGCATCGGGTCGCGCCCGTGACGCGCGGCAGCCGATGGGCCTCGTTCTTCTGGGTTCAATCGATGATCCGCGCCGACGCCCAGCGGGACCTGCTCTACGAGCTGGATCGGGCCATCATCGACGCGCAGGCGAGCCTGGGCGACGACCACGCCACGGTGATCCGGCTCACCGGGACCTATCACAACCTGCTGCGGATGTGGGCCGAGGTTTAGAGCGGCGCGCAGGCCTGTTCCAGCCAGGCGCGAACATCCCCGTCCAGCTTGGCCCCGACCACCGCCAGCACGCGGGCGTGGTAGGCGTCGAGCTGGGCGATCTCCACCGCGGTCATCAGCACCGTATCCACCAGACGGCGGTCGATGGGGGCCAGGGTCAGGGTTTCGAAGCCCAGCATGGGCCGCTCGCCGCCGGGGATGGGCGAGGCGGGCGTGACCACCTGCAGATTCTCGATGCGGATGCCGTAGGCGCCTTCCTTGTAATAGCCGGGCTCGTTGGACAGGATCATGCCCGGCAGCAGGGCGACGGCGTTGGGCGACTTGGCGATGCGCTGCGGGCCTTCGTGGACGCCGAGATAGCTGCCGACGCCGTGGCCGGTGCCGTGGTCATAGTCCAGGCCGGCCGACCACAGGGCGGCGCGGGCCAGCACGTCCAGGGCCGAGCCGGTGGTGCCCGCCGGGAAGCGCACCCGGGCCAGGGCCAGATGGCCCTTGAGCACCAGGGTGAAGCGCTGGCGCATTTCAGCCGAGGGTTCGCCGATGGCCACGGTGCGGGTGACGTCGGTGGTGCCGTCCAGATACTGGGCGCCGGAATCCACCAGCAACAGGGAGCCGGCTTCGGTGCGCTTGTTCAACCGATGGGTCGGGCGATAGTGGACCACGGCGCCGTTGGACGCCGCGCCGGCGATGGTGTCGAAGGACAGGTCCTTGAGTGCCCCGGTGTCGGCGCGGAAGCCTTCGAGCTTGCGCACCACCTCGACCTCGTCGGGCAGGCTGTCCTGAGCCTCGGTGGCGGTCCAGTGCAGGAAGCGGGTCAGGGCGGCGCCGTCGCGGATATGGGCCTGGCGGGCGCCTTCGATCTCGACCGCGTTCTTGCAGGCGCGGGGCAGGGCGCAGGGGTCGGCGCCGCGAACGACGACGGCGCCCGCGTCTTTCAAGGCCTCGAAATACCAGGCCGAGGATTGGCCCGGATCGACCAGCACCCGGCGGCCCTTCAACTCGGCCAGGGCGGCGGCCAAGGCCTCGGGCGCTTCCAGGCGAACCCCATTGCCGAGCCAGCTGAGCAATTCCGGCGAGACCTTGACTGGGTCGAGGAACAGGCGCGCCGAGCCGTCGGCGTCGAGGATGGCCTGGCCCAGGGGCAGGGGCGAGCGGATCACGTCGCCGCCGCGGACATTGAACAGCCAGGCGATGGAGGCTGGCGCGGTGAGCACCGCGGCCTCGGCGCCGCTGTCCTTCAGCCCGGCGCCCACGCGCAGGCGCTTGTCGACCGAGGGCTCGCCGGAAAACGCCAGGGGGTGGGGCACGACCTGGGCCGTGGGCTGCGGCGGGCGCGCCTCGCCCCAGGCCTGGTCGAGCGGATTGATCGTCACCGGCTTCAAAGCCGCACCGGCCTTGTTGGCGGCCATGCGCAGGCGGTCCAGCGCTTCAGGGCTGTGCAGCCGGGGGTCATAGCCGATGGTCTGGCCAGCCGAGGCGGCGCTTTCCAGATAGGCCGGCACGCCGCCCTCGATCAGGTCGCGCACTTCGAACAAGGCGCCGTCCACCTGGTCGCGCACCTGCAGGGCGTAGCGGCCGTCGACGAACACCGCCGCCCTGTCCTTCAGGATCACCGCCGCTCCGGCCGAGCCGGTGAAGCCCGTGGCCCAGGCCAGGCGGTCATTGGCCGCCGGCAGATATTCGTTCTGATGCTCGTCCTCATGCGGCACCAGAAAGCCGTCCAGGCCCTGGGCCCGCATGGCCTGCCGGATCAGCGGCACATGCTGGGCGCCGAAGGAGGGATCGGTGGATTCATCGAAGGTCTGGTACATAGGCGCAATCTAACCGTGCGAGCCGATCTTCGCCAGGGGCGCCATGGGCTGAGCCGCCCAGGGCTTAGTCGTCAAACCCTACGAACACGGTCGCCTCAGCCACCGCCTTGCGTTCGGACACGACCGCATTCGCCGGGAAGTCTTCATCCGGCCAGCCCAGGGCGATGCTTTTCATGATCACCTGATCGTCGGCTATCCCGGCGTGCTCGCGCACCACCGGCGACTGCATGATGCCCTGGCTGTTGATGACGGCGCCCAGCCCGCGAGACCAGGCGGCGTTGACCAGGGCGGTGGTCACGGCGCCGCAATCGAAGGGCGTGTCGTCGCTGCCGTCGAGCACCCGGTCATAGGTGACGATCACGCAGACAGGCGCGTCGAATTGACGAAAGCCTCGCAGCACCCAGTCCTGGCGCATTTCCTTGTCGTCGCGCGCGATCCCCATCGCGGAGAACAATTGCTTGGCGACGCCGACCTGCCGGTCGCGGTGCGGACCTGCAAAGGCCGGTCCCGTGCGGAACTCGCGCGATTGCGGCACGCCCGCCACCATCCGCTCGGTGTTGCCGGCGCGGATCCGATCCAGCGGTTCGCCGGTGATGATGTAGAAATTCCAGGGCTGGGTGTTCATCGACGACGGAGCC